>ODAJ014751692.1_pt1 | contig 95397 bp, 64 predicted proteins | sample 1539241 | NCBI WGS metagenome assembly ODAJ01 (sample SAMN02144231, study PRJEB22623) | gut metagenome | biome: sheep rumen | host: Ovis aries | place: New Zealand | reverse complement strand
AAAGATGTGTAAGTCTTGCACCTGCGACATACAACAAAACAAGTGTTACGGGAAAATAAGATAATGTTGAAGAAAAGTCCGGTTGCAACATTATCAGTATGAAATGTCCCAATGTAAGACCTAAAGTTTTAACAAAAATCGAAAGTTTGGATATTTCGTTCCAGTGTTTATCTATAAATGCGGCAAGAGAAAGAATCAACATTATTTTTGTTATTTCAACAGGTTGAAACGAGAAGAAAGGTAAATCGAACCAACCTTTTGTTCCTTTATGTTGTGTTCCGAATATCAATACCGAAACAAGCAAAACACAAGATAAAATATATATAAGCTTACCGAAATGTTTATAATACTGATAACTGAACCCGGCAAGAAAAAGCATTCCTGCGGCACCTATACTTAAAGCTATAAATTGTGTAGTTATATATTTTGTAGGATTATCCAAATTGGAGCTTGCCGAATATATTGCCGTAATACCGATAAATAACAGATACAGTATCGCTATATAAAAAGTTATATCTATATTTTTGATAATTTTAGAAAATATTGATTTAGTGTGTGTCATTTTTGTTCCCGTTAATTAACTCTTCGTCATATTCTTCCGTAATATTAAAATATTTTTTAAAAATTTCTCTTGCCACAGGGACAGAAACACTGCCTCCGAATCCGCCGTTTTCAACAATAACGGCAAGCGCAAGTTTAGGGTCATCGGCGGGAGCATAAGCAACCACCCAAGCATGATCTTCGCCTTGCGGATTTTCGGCCGTTCCCGTTTTTGCAGCTACGGTTATATCTTTAAACTTTGTTCTTTTTGCGGTTCCGTAATCTACCGCGGCTTCAAGTGCCTTATGCAACTGTTTCCACGTGTTGGGATTTAACTCTATTTTTTCGTTTTCTTCGGGTTTATGTTTATAAACTGTTTTTTTTGTTATTGAATCTTTTATTTCTTCAACAAGGTAAGGTTTATAAGAAACACCTTTATTTGCAACCGTTGCCATCAAATTTGCCATTTGTAACGGGGTAACCCACAATGCCCCCTGTCCTATGGATAAAATAACGGTATCTCCTTTAAGCCACGGCATTTTCATTTTAGATTTTTTCCATTCCGGTGTAGGAACAAAACCTTTTTTTTCGGAATAAATATCTATACCTGTTTTTTCGCCTAATCTAAACATTTTGGCATACTCATCAATAACTCTGACACCTAAATCAAGTCCCAAGATATAAAAGTAAACATTGCATGAATAAGCCATTGCAGATATAAGATTAAGCTTTCTGTGTCCCGCTCTGGAAGAACATGCATAAAATCTGTCACCGAGTTCAAACTTTCCGGTACAATCTTCTTTTGTATAAGGATCGAAATGTAAGTGTTCGAGTGCCGCTATAAAAGTAACAATTTTAAATGTTGAGCCGGGAGGATACAAAGCTTGAATACATCTGTTGAAAAAAGGTAAATTTTTGTTCTTCAAATATCGTCTGTAATCTTTTGCGGACGATACTTTATTCAAATCGTAACTCGGACAGGAAACAAAAGCTTTTATTGCACCCGTTTTTACATCTATTGCAACCGCGGCACCTTTACCCGACGAAGAATTTTTTAATGCCTGATAAGCCGTTTTTTGCAGTTCCGTATCTACCGTTAAATATAAACTGTTTCCTATAACGGGTGCTTCATAATCAAACGTTTTTTGATGTTGACCTCTTGCATTAACTTCAAAAGAATATCCGCCGTCTTTTCCTCTTAAATATTTATCGTAAGATTGTTCTATTCCGCACCTGCCTATAATATCACCAACCTTAAGTTCGGTGTTATCCATATTGTCAAGTTCTTCAAGTCTTAACTCGTTTACATACCCTATAATGTGTGCATTTTCCACTGAATCGTAACAAACTCTTTTAGGTTCTTCCACTACCGTTATTCCCGGTAAGAAAAGTTTGTTTTCCTGTATTTTGAACACTTCATCTATTGTTAAATTGTCGGCAAGTTTTATTACTCTGCCGTATCTCCAACTTTTTTCAATTGAAGATTTTATATCTTTTTGCAAAATCTTGCTTAACTTTTCTATGCTTTCTTCGGTAGGTTCGTATTGTTGTTCAAAAGGATAAAAAAGTGCAACATAGTTGGTAACATTGTTTACAAGAACTTTTTCGTTGGTATCGTAAATAAGTCCTCTGAAAGCTCTTTCGTGAGCCGTATTTATTCTTTGATGTTCGGATATATTTCTGTAATAATTTCCTCTTATTATTTGCATATAAAAAAGTTTCATTGATAAAACAACAAAGCAAACGATAAGAATTATCAATATTACTTTGTGTTTTTCAACAAATAAATTATATGCAAATCTGTTATCGGTACTCCAAGACATTTTTTATTCTCTAATTATATTTATCAAGATTTCTGTACTTTATTGCTTCGGCTATATGGTTTTGTTGTATTATTTCACTTCCTGCTAAATCGGCAATGGTTCTTGCAACTTTTAATATTCTATCATATGCTCTTGCCGAAAAGCCCAACTTTTCTATGGCATTGTGTAACATAAGTCCTGCTTTTTCTTCCAACACACAATACTTCTTTATTTCTTTCGGCCCCATTTGTGCATTGCAATAAATGTTTTTACCTTTAAATCTTTCATACTGTATATTTCTTGCTTTTATTACTCTTTCTTTAATCTGTTGCGAAGTTTCGTTTGTAACCGTTTGTGTTGAAGTTATTTCATCTATTTTTAATGCCGGAACTTCCACCTGAATATCAATTCTATCCATCAAAGGACCCGATATTTTTGATCTGTATCTTTTAACCTGATACGGATTACATGTACACTCTTTATCACTTCCGTAATTTCCGCACGGACAAGGATTCATAGATGCTATTAACATAAACGATGCTGGAAAAGATAAAGTGTTTTTTGCTCTTGATACGGTAACTACTTTATCTTCCAAAGGTTGTCTTAACACTTCCAAAACATCTCTTCTGAATTCCGTTAATTCATCCAAAAACAATACTCCGTTATGAGCCAAACTTACTTCACCCGGTTTAGGATACGAACCTCCGCCTATTAAAGCAACAGACGATGTTGTATGGTGCGGACTTCTGAAAGGTCTGTCTGTAATTAAACTTTCTCCTGCCTGCACAAGACCTGATACGGACCATATTTTTGTAGTTTCAACAGACTCTTCAAAACTCATTGAAGGAAGTATTGTAGGAATTCTTTTTGCTATCATCGTTTTACCTGAACCCGGAGGTCCTACCATAATCATGTTATGGCCGCCGGCACAAGCAACTTCAGCAGCTCGTTTTGCAAAGAGCTGACCTTTAATATCGGAAAAATCTATCGATGTTTTTGTTGAACCGTTTTGGAAAGAAATACTGTCTTGTTTGTATGGTTCTACAACGGTTTCTTTTTTTAAAAATTGTATTACATCTTTTAAATCCGTAAACGGATATATTTCTATATCTTTTGCAACACAAGCTTCGTTTTTATTTTTTTCGGGGACAATAACTTGTGTTATGCCGAACTTATGCAAACTTAAAACTATCGGCAAAATACCTTTTACGGGTCTTAATTTACCGTCAAGTGAAAGTTCGCCTATGGCACAAAAGTTTTGTAATGATTTTTTTTCAATTATTCCGCTTGATGCAAGTATTCCAAGCGATATCGGCAAATCAAATGCGCCGCCCTCTTTTTTTATGTCTGCCGGTGCAAGGTTTACCGTAATTTTTTTTGTAGGAAAATCAAATCCGGAATTTTTTATTGCAGAAACAACCCTGTCTCTTGATTCTTTTACGGAAGTATCGGGAAGACCTACTATTGAAAATACGGGAAGTCCCGACGAAATATCTATTTCAACATCTATTAAACAAGCATCTATTCCCTGAACGGATGCGGAATATAAAAATGAAATCATAAACTAATCCTAAATAAATTTAAAGTAAAATTATATCTAAAAATATAACAGTGTGCAAACCACGACCTTTAACAAAACATACTTACTTTTGTATTATACAATTTTTATTTAAAAATGCAAAGCGCTTTTGGAGGTATGGAAACGGCAACGACGGAACGGCAAAGAATTGGAGGTATGGATGTATGGAGGTATTGATGTATGGAAACGACAACGACGGAACGGCAATTATTAATTAGCAATTAGCAAACGGGAAAAACAAAGAAGCACAGGAAGAAAATTTCTTCCCGTGCTTTAATCGTTTTTATTATAAATTATATTGCAAATTTATAACCTACATTTAATGTAAGTGTTTTATATGTTAAGTCTGCTGTGTCTCCATAACCGAATTTATCTTTAATAGATCCATAATTAAATGAATATAACAATTCAACTATAAAATTTTTGTAAATTTCCGTTCCTGCACCGATTCCCCAATAAAGTCCGTTGCCATCAGATTCTCCGTGTCTATGACCATCAAATCTAAATAATCCGTAACCTATTTGACCTAAAAAATATACACTGTTAAATATTTCGGATTCCACCTCTATTTTCGGCTTTACGGCAAAATAAAAATTTGTAAAACCTACTTCACCTTTGCAATCAATGCCATGACCTTCTGTATCTCTCAAATCGGCATTAAAGTTATTATTTATACCAAAACCTAAAGCAACTGTTTTGTTAAGGTAGTAAAAAAATTCAGCACCTACCAAAACAGACATATTTGTATCACTATCGCCTTCCCTGGTAGGACTAAAGCCTCCTTTATCCACAAAACTACCGCTTGCATCAACTTTCGGTGTTAAATTTAATCCTAACTTACCTACTATTTCCATGTCACCTTTTTCTGCTGCAAATGCAGGTACTACCATTGCTACCGCCAACAATACTGCCAAAACTACTTTTTTCATTTACTGCCTCCTTTTATAAAAATTTACTTCGTAAATTTTATTCAATTATTAATTAGAAATTAGTAATTAGTAATTTCGGAATAACACTTTTAAAATTTTCGTTTACAAGCATGATTAAAGCCGTCTATGAGTTTGAATGTTTTTTTGCTTGTAAATGAGAATTTTTAAAAGAACTAACTACGAGATTCCGTGTCAAGCACGGAATGACAAAAAAAAGAACAAAATAAAAAAACAGGTCGTGTTAATTTACACTCCTGTTTATTAAACTGCGAGATCCCGTATCAAGTACGGGATGACAAAAATAGAAATTGTATGATGAAAAACTGCCACTAACGTAAGAGTATCTGTCTGTCTGTCTGTCTGTCTGTCTGTCTGTCTGTCTATAAAAAGTTTAATTCCCATTTTTCCGTTCATTTTGTTGTTTAGTTTATGTTAATATTTACTATTTGATATTATACAATATTTTATTTGAATCATTTTAAAATTTTTAAGATTTTTGCAGTTCGTTGTTAAAAAAAGAACGAATAGTTTGAGACGAACTGAAGTATTTTAGAATTGCGGTGTTTTTTTATAGATTGGTCGTTTGCTGTTAAAGGCCTTAAGATTTTAGGTTAGAATGAAGGAACTCGCAAATGCATACGTTTCAAGAATTGCAAAATATTGCAATGCTTGACGCGACTAGAAAGATTTTTAGCGAAACAAAGAAACGCAAGAGTGCGGTGTACATACCCGTAAGGGGGTACATAAACTCTTGCGTTTCAAAGTTGTAGCTAAAATATTTCGGTCGCTATAGAAATTTATTTACTAAATTTCAATTTATCTTTGTCCAAATCTATTTTGATTTTATCCCCTTCACCAAACTTTCCTGCAATAAGTTCCGTAGATAACGGGTTCAACAAATAAGTTTGCAGTGCTCTTTTTAAAGGTCTTGCACCGAATGCAGGTTCATAACCTTTATCCGCAAGAAAATCTTTTGCTTTATCGCTGAGCTCTATAGATATTTTTTTATCCGCCAATCTTTTTAATATGGTTTTTAATTGAATATCTATAATCTTGCCGATATCCTGTTTTTCAAGTCTTCTGAATATTATTATATCGTCTATTCTGTTTAAAAATTCAGGTTTAAAGTATAAATGCAATTCACTGTCTATTTTCTTTTTAATTTGTTCGTAATCAAAGTTTTCTTTAACAGGCTCTTTTTTCTTTTTATCTTTATCAAAACCGATTTTATCTTTATCGAAATTGATACTGTCTTGAATGTATTGTGAACCGACGTTAGATGTCATAATAATAACGGTATTTTTGAAATCTACGGTTCTGCCTTTACTGTCTGTAAGTCTTCCGTCATCCAACAATTGCAACATTATGTTAAATACATCCGGATGAGCTTTTTCTATTTCATCAAACAATACTACGGAATACGGTCTTCTTCTGACTGCTTCGGTAAGTTGACCTCCGTCTTCAAAACCCACATATCCCGGAGGTGCACCGATAAGTTTTGATACGGAATGTTTTTCCATATATTCGCTCATATCAATTCTTACAATGTTTCTTTCATCGTCGAACAAAAAGTCTGCCAAAGCTTTTGCAAGTTCTGTTTTACCTACACCTGTAGGGCCTAAAAACATAAACGAGCCCATAGGTTTGTTGGGATCCGAGATTCCGGATCTTGAACGACGAACGGCATTAGCAATAGCTTCCACGGCATCGTTTTGGCCGATAACTCTTTCGTGTAACCTTTCTTCCATTTTAAGAAGTTTTTGTGTTTCCCCTTCCATCATTTTTGATACGGGAATACCTGTCCATTTACCTACAACCGTTGCTATATCGTCTTCATCAACTTCTTCTTTTAACATTTTTTTATCTTTCTGTAATACGGCAAGTTTTTTGTTTTCACTGTCTAATTCGGTTTGAACTTTAGGAATTTTACCGTAACGAATTTCTGCAACAAGGTTCAAATCCCCGCTTCTTTCCGCTTTTTGTTCGTCTGTTTTTAATTGTTCTATTTCCTTTTTTAATTTTCTTATAGACGAAATAGTTTCTTTTTCTTTTTGCCAATGAACTTTCATTTCGTTGGACGAATTTTTTAATTTTTCAATTTCGGATTCTATCGAAGCAAGTCTTTCTTTTGCTGCAGGGTCGGAATCTTTTTTTACCGCCTGTTTTTCTATTTCAAGTTGTCTTATTTTTCTTTCAACAGTATCAAGTTCTACAGGCATAGAATCTATTTCCATTCTCAACTTACTTGCAGCTTCATCCACCAAATCTATAGCTTTATCCGGTAAAAATCTGTCGGTAATATATCTTGAACTTAAAGTTGCCGCTGCAACCAATGCGGAATCTTTTATTTTTACACCGTGATGAACTTCATATTTTTCTTTTATACCTCTTAATATTGCGATTGTGTCTTCAACCGAAGGTTCGCCGGTATAAACGGTTTGAAATCTTCTTTCCAAAGCTTTATCTTTTTCAATATACTTTCTATACTCATCAAGTGTTGTTGCACCGATAAGTTTCAGTTCACCTCTTGCAAGTAACGGTTTTAACATGTTACCTGCATCCATTGCACCTTCCGTTGCACCGGCACCTACGATAGTATGAATTTCATCTATAAAAAGTATTATTTTACCTTGTGCCGCCTGAATTTCTTTTAAAACGGCTTTTAATCTGTCTTCAAATTCGCCCCTGAATTTTGCACCCGCAATTAAAGAGCCCAAATCGAGTTCTATAACTTTTTTATCTTTTAATGTTTCGGGAACATCTCCGGAAACTATTCTTTGTGCAAGGCCTTCGACTATAGCAGTTTTACCTACACCGGGTTCACCTATTAAAACAGGATTATTTTTTGTTCTTCTGGACAAAACCTGAATACTTCTTCTTATTTCTTCATCTCTGCCTATAACAGGATCAAGTTTCCCTTTTTTGGCAAGTGCGGTTAAATCTTTACCGTACTTTTCCAAAGCCTGGTACTTATCTTCCGGGTTTTGGTCGGTAACCCTGTTGGAACCTCTTATATCCACCAAAGCTTTTAGCACTTTATCTTGAGTTATTCCATACTTATTCAAAATCTTTGTTACCTGTAAGTCCGGAAAACTTATGATAGAAAGAAATATATGTTCCGTGGAAACATACTCATCTTTCAAATCTTTAGCTATTTTTTCCGAAACGGTTAAGATTTTGTTTAAATCACTTGATAAGTAAGGTGTTGCTCCTTGAACTTTCGGTTTAGCTTCAATAAGTTTTAAAACATCGTTTTCTATTAACGGTTTTAAATTTTGTTCCACTGCGGACAACTTACTTATAATAGTGCCTACTATGCCTTGCTCCTGGTTAAGCAAAGCATACAAAAGATGTTCTGCGGATATTTCCTGGTTGCCGTACTGTACCGCGATATCCTGTGTATCCGCAAGTGCCTCTTGCGATTTTATTGTAAATTTTGATATATTCATTTTGTCTACCTCCTTTATGCTAACTGTTTTTAATTAGCACTCTTTATTACTGAGTGCTAATATAGCACAAAATGTGAGGTTTGTCAAGTGTTTTACAGTTTGGAGGATTTATGAAGAAGTTTTGCGGTATAGTATTTTGTTTATTGTTAGTAACAACGTTTGCTTTTGCTCAAAGAAAAGAAGGGCTTACGGGAAAGTTTGTTCCTTCCGATAGCCATACATTACTTTTTTGCGGTCAGAACAATACAGACAGTGAAGAATTTGTAAAAATAAACGGAAAAGTTCCCGCAGGTTTTATGATTTATACATCTTTACAAAATTTGGAAGCATTAGATGAAGATGTTGAATACGGAACAGGCAAAATGTCCGGAAATTTCATATTGAATAATTATAAAAAAGCAGCTCTTCAAATAGGTTTATTTTTGGTTGGTTCATTAGATTCCGTTATTGACGGTTCTTTAGATGAAAATATAAAAAAGTTAGGCGAATGGATAACAAAAGCTAATGTTCCGGTATTTTTAAGAATAGGTTATGAATTTGATTTTCCGGAAAATAATTATGATCCGGAACTTTACAAACAAGCATTTAGATATATAGTAGAAAAGTTTGACGAACAAAAAGTAAAAAATGTTGCTTATGTTTGGCATTCGTATGCTTCGTATGCTCCAAAAGGAATAGAGCAATGGTATCCGGGAGACGAATATGTTGATTGGTGTGCAATATCTTATTTTGCAAATCCGCAGTGGTTTCCTATGATACAATTTACAAAAGCCCACAACAAACCGCTTATGCTTGCGGAATGTTCTCCTACAATAGGAACAAATGCAACCGAAGCGGACAAAATAAAATGGTACAGGATATTGTTTAAATTCATACAAAGTAAAGATATAAAAGCACTTTGTTATATTAATGCAAACTGGGACGAACAAGCAATGTTTGAACAATTTGCTTGGGGTAACAGCAAATTAAACGTTTCCGAAAATATAAAAAATTATTGGCTTGAAAACATAAAAGACGAAAGATTTATTAATTTAGATAAATTATATAAGGAAATAAAAAAATAAAAATATTTATTGATTTTAAAAATTCTTGGAGAAAGTTATCATTATGAAAAAACAATATTTCTTATTATCGGCTTTATTACTTTTGGTTGCAGGTTGTACATCCGTTCCGATGACGGGAAGATATCAACTTCTTTTAAGTGACGAAGCGGAAGAAATTGCCGCAGGTGCAACAAGTTACGGTCAATATTTGTCTGAAGCAAAAATATCTACGGATAAAACAAATACGGCGCTTGTAAAAAAAGTAGGTCAAAAAATAGCCGCGGTTTCAGACTGTGATTACGATTGGGAATTTAATTTATTGGAAAGCAACGAAGCTAATGCATGGTGCTTGTCCGGAGGTAAAGTTGCGGTATATACGGGAATTTTACCTTATACTCAAAATGAAGCGGGACTTGCAACCGTTATGGCTCACGAAATAGCACATGCCATAGCAAGACACGGTGCGGAAAGATCGGCACAAAACACTTTACTTCAATACGGACTTGCCATAGGAGGAGCGACACTTTCAAATAATCCTAATAAAGAATTAATAATGTTGGGTGTAAATGTTGCCGGAAACGTAGGTATTATTTTACCTTACAGCAGAAAACATGAATCCGAAGCGGATTACATGGGACTGCTTTTAATGGCAAAAGCCGGATACGACCCTAACGAAGCTATAAAATTTTGGCAAAGAATGGTATTTGCGTCTTCGGGTTCTCAAGGCGGACTTTCAGACTTTTTGTCTACTCATCCTTCCGATGAAAAAAGAATTAAAGATTTGCAGGAACATATGCCGGAAGCTTTGGAATATTATAAAAAAGCAAAATAAAAAGGCATAAACAACTATACAAAAATCACTGAAAATATTAGAAAAACATATAAAAGTTTTACTAATCTAAATTCATTGACTTACTATTTTTAAATAGATAAAATTTTATCCATAATAAGCTATATCCGATTAAAAGCACGAACAGATAAATAAAATTTTTCATTAAAAACATATAAACAAATGAAGAAAAAAAGTGTTGTATATAATAAGAAGGAAATTTCGGAAGCAACTTTAAGAAGATTTCCTTTTTATCATCATTATTTGAAAGAGTTGGAAAGCGAAGGTGTTAAAGAAATTTCATCGGCACAAATAGCAAAGATCCTTGGATTTAATACTATACAAGTGAGAAAAGATATAGAAGCCACCAAAATCGAAGGTAAACCCAAAAGAGGTTACAACCTTAAGAAGTTAATATCGGCAATAGAAAAATTTTTGGGATTTTATACTAAAAATGAGGCTGTTTTAATCGGTGCCGGACATTTAGGATATGCTCTTTTGGGTTATCACGGTTTTAAAGAATACGGATTGGATATAATTGCCGCTTTCGATAATAATCCGGAAAGAGTTGATAAATTCATAAATTATAAAAAAGTTTTCAGTATAGATAAACTTGAAGATATAATAAGCAGAATGCAAATAAAAATAGGAATTCTTACGGTTCCTTCGGCAGTTGCACAAGAGTTGGCGGACAGAATGGTAAGAGTAGGAATAAAAGCTATTTGGAATTTTGCACCTATAAAAATAAATGTTCCGAAAGATGTTGTCGTTCAACATGAAAATTTGGCTTCAAGTTTAGCGGTTTTGTCTCAAAAAATAAAGAATTTAAAATAATTAAGTAACAGTTGTTAACATAACAAGGAGAACTTACATGGAAAATCAAGGGAAATTTGACAAAGTCTGCCAAATTCTTGACGAAAACGGCAGAGACAAAGCAAGATTAATCCCAATTTTGCAGGCAGTACAGGAAGTATACAATTATCTTCCTGAAGAAATTTTGACATTCATAGCTTCTGCATTGGATATATCCCCTGCAAGAGTTTACGGAGTTGCAACATTTTTTGCACATTTCACTTTAAAAGCAAAAGGCAAACACATAATAAAAGTTTGCGACGGAACGGCATGCCACGTTAAAAGATCTACGACAATTATTGATGCAATAAGAGCAAAACTTAATCTTACGGCAGCCGAAAACACAACAAAAGATATGTTGTTCACGTTGGAAACAGTATCTTGTTTAGGTGCTTGCGGTCTTGCTCCTGCAATGGTTATAGATAACGAAGTTTACGGCCAGGTTACACCTGAAAAAGTAACAAAAATTATTGACGATATGATTAAACAGGAGGAAAAATAATGTCTGTAGATTTAGATAAAATTTCCGCTAAAGTACAAAAAGCATTTAAACAGATTTCCAAAAGAATAATAATCTGTGCAGGTACCGGTTGTGTAGCAAACGGTTCCTTAAAAGTTTATGCCGAGTTTTTAAGAGTGGCAAAAGAATTAAATGTTGAATTGTGTATAGAATTAAATGATGAAAGCAAAGGAACTCTCGTTTCAAAAAGCGGCTGCCAGGGTTTTTGTCAAATGGGACCTTTGGTTTCCGTTATAAAAGGTGAAGACGATATTCTTTACACAAAAGTTAAAGTTGAAGATGTAAAAGAAATTATCGAAAAAAGTATTATTAAAGATGAAGTTGTTGAAAGATTATGCTACAAGATTAATGATAAATTTTATAAAGGTCATGCCGAAATTCCTTTCTATGCAAAACAAAAAAGATATGTTCTTAAAAATTGCGGTTTCATAGGTGCGGAAGATATTGAAGAATATATAAGTAAAGGCGGATATGCTTCAGCAAAAAAAGCTTGTTTGGAAATGACACCCGAGCAGATTTGTAAAGAAATGTTGGATTCCGGGCTCAGAGGCAGAGGCGGAGCTGGTTTTCCTACAGGCAGAAAATGGGAACTTACAAGAGTTCAACCCGGTCCTAAAAAATATGTTATATGTAACGGAGATGAAGGAGATCCGGGAGCATTTATGGACAGAAGTGTTCTTGAAGGAAATCCTCACAGTGTTATAGAAGGTATGATTATAGCCGCAAAAGCTATAGGTGCCGATGAAGGTTATGTTTACGTCAGAACAGAATATCATTTGGCTGTAGAAAGAATGAAAAACGCTATTAAAAAAGCAGAAGAAATCGGAGTATTAGGCAAAAATCTTTTCGGTTCCGATTTCAGTTTTACACTTCATGTTATGGAAGGTGCGGGAGCATTTGTATGCGGTGAAGAAACAGCATTAATCGCTTCCGTTGAAGGTAAAAGAGGTATGCCAAATCCAAAACCTCCGTTCCCCGCACAACACGGTTTATACGGAAAACCTACAGTAATTAACAACGTTGAAACATTATCCACCGTTCCTTTGGTAATAAGAGACGGTGCGGATTATTATAAGAAGATCGGTGTTCCCACATCTACCGGAACAAAAACATTTGCTATTACCGGTTATGTTAAAAACACAGGTCTTATAGAAGTTCCTTTCGGAACAACATTAAGAGAAATCTTGTTTGATATAGCAGGCGGAGTTACCGATGATAAAGGCAATGTTTCGGAAGATGCATTTAAAGCTGTTCAAATCGGCGGACCTTCCGGTGCTTGCTTAACAAGAGAACATCTTGATTTGCCATTGGATTTCGATTCATTAAGAAAAGCAGGTGCAATGGTAGGTTCGGGCGGACTTGTTGTTATGAACCAAACAACTTGTATGGTAAACACGGCAAAATTCTTCATGCAATTTACACAAAGTGAATCTTGCGGTAAATGTGTTCTTTGCAGAGAAGGAACGAAACAAATGTTGATGATGCTTGAAGATATAACAGAAGGCAGAGCCGACGAAAAGACAATTCCTTTACTTGAACAGTTGGCAAATGCAGTTAGAGTAGGTTCTTTATGTGCTTTAGGTAAAACGGCACCAAATCCGGTATTATCTACTTTGAAATATTTCAGAGACGAATATGATGCACACGTTAAAGAAAAGAGATGTCCTGCGGGAGTATGTTCCAGCTTAACACAAATCACAATCGATCAAACAAAATGTATCGGTTGTACGGCTTGTGCAAGAAAGTGTCCTGTAGGTGCTATTAAAGGTGCAGTAAAACAAAAACATTCTATAGACCAAAGCTTATGTGTAAAATGCGGTGCTTGTGTTGCAACATGTAAATTTGGTGCTGTGAAGAGAGGATAATATATGGAAAAAACATTAACTATTAACGGTAAAAAAGTTTCTTTTGATAAAGAGAAAAATCTTTTGGAAGTTATAAGAAAAGCAAATATAGAATTACCTACATTTTGTTATCATTCAGAACTTAGCACTTACGGTGCCTGCAGATTGTGTTTGGTAAATGTAGAAAAAAGAGGTCTTGTTCCTGCATGTTCAACTCCCGCGGAAGACGGTATGGTAGTTGTAACAAACAGTAACGAAATAAGAGAGTTAAGAAAAATAATCGTTGAATTGTTACTTGCAAACCACGACAGAGAATGTACTTCCTGCCATAAGAGCGAAAATTGTCAACTTCAAACTCTTGCAAGAAGATTGGGAATACAATCAATAAGATACAAAAAAATAGTAAAAGATACACCTAAAGATTTTTCAACACCATCATTAGTCAGAGATCCAAATAAATGTGTTCTCTGCGGTGATTGTGTAAGATTCTGCGAAGAAATTCAAACAGTAGGTGCAATAGATTTTTCATTCAGAGGTTCACATGCAACAGTAAGTCCGAGTTTCGGAAAGAGTCTTGCATCTTCGGAATGTATTTATTGCGGTCAATGCACAAGAGTATGTCCTACCGGTGCATTAACGATAAAATCCGATGTAACAAGAGTTTGGAATGCTTTAGGAAATAAAGATAAGAAAGTTATAGTAGCAATTGCTCCCGCGGTAAGAGCTGCAATCGGTGAAGCTTTCGGTATAGCAAAGGAATCGGGAACGGAAGCTGCAGGTAAAATGGTAACTGCACTAAAAAACATGGGATTTTTCAAAGTATTTGATATTTCTTTTGCTGCAGATTTAACAATCGTTGAAGAAGCAAACGAATTTGTTGAAAGATTTAAAAAAGGTGAAAAGTTACCGCAATTTACATCATGCTGTCCTGCATGGATAAAATTCACGGAACAGTATTATCCTGATATGATAAAGAACCTTTCAAGTTGTATGTCTCCTCAAGGAATGTTCGGTTCACTCGCAAAAGAAATGTTGCCTAAAATGTATGGAATAAAGAGAGAAGATTTGGTAGTAGTTTCGGTTATGCCTTGTACGGCAAAGAAGTTTGAAGCTACAAGACCGGAACTTTCAAAAGACGGCATTCCCGATACGGATATAGTTTTAACAACACAAGAACTTGCAAGAATGATAGAAGAATCGGGACTTTCTTTTGCAAACCTTGAACAATCTGCATTTGATATGCCGTTAGGATTTAAGACCGGCGGCGGTGTTATATTCGGTAATTCCGGCGGTGTTGCGGAAGCTGTATTAAGAAACGTATTATCCAAAGAAAATTCCAACGATACAGACGAATTTGCATTTATCAGAGGCGAAGAAGGTATAAGAGAAGCTAACTTGAAAGTCGGTGATAAAGATTTAAGACTTGCTGTTGTTTACGGATTAGGTAATGCAAGAAAAGTCATAAAACAAATTAAGAACAAAGAAAAAGAATATGATTTAATCGAAGTTATGGCTTGCCCCGGCGGATGTATCGGCGGAGCAGGACAACCTGTATATGACAAACTTGAAGTAAGAAACAAGAGAACAAAATGTCTCTATGAAAACGATAGTGTTCTTGAACTTCACAAACCGCAAGATAACCCTTATGTTCAACAGGTTTACAAAGAAATTTTGGGTGCAGTCGGCGGTGAAAAAGCTCACGAAATATTGCATACTTTCCACACAAACAGAAGAAGAATAACAGAAAAACCTTTCTTAATTCAAGCTGCAACTGATGCAAACAGTATTAATGTAAATGTTTGTTTCGGAACAGGTTGTATGTTGAGAGGTTCTCAAAAAATATTAAAATCCATACTTGATTTTGTTGAATCAAAGAAGATTTCAGATAAAGTTGAAGTTAAAGCTTCTTTCTGTTTTGAAAGATGTTCGAGAGGACCTGTAGTAAGTGTAGGTTCTACGGTAATAGAACAAGCTACACCAGAAAAAGTAGCAAAAGAAATAGAAAAGAATTTGAAATAATTTCTTTTAAATAAAGAAAATAACCTGATACGGCAAATGTGTCAGGTTATTTTTATTTATGTATTATTTTGTATAATAAAAAAATGTTAAACATTTTAACCGGATTACCAAAAAACAAAAAAGATGATAATACTGTATGCAAAAACTTTGCAAACAGTATCGGTTATAAAATTATTTTAGGTTCTTCAACGATGAAAATGTATTGCAGAGAACTTAACATAGAACCAAAAATTAAAATAAATTCCGCAACTCAGTCCCCCCAATATTTTATTAACGGAATAGATTTTGCAAACGAAGGTGTTATAACTTTAAATGAATGTTACAAAATATTGTACGGTAATAATTCCGATAACATATCGGCAATTGAAATTGCAAAACTGATAATAAAAGAAAATGAAATAAATTTTGTTGTAGGAACGGCAGATAACGGTCAACACTTGTTTTATAAACAACATAATCTGTTACCCAGAACAGAAATTATAAAAAAAATTGTTGAATTATTGAAAGATAAAGAAATTACAATCGAAAAGATTTAATTATTTTTGCATATAAACAACTAACTTATCATATACAAATTTGGCAAGTCTTGAATTGTTTGAAACCACATCTATTTTAGATTTATTATCATCTGCTTCATAAACAAAAAATGCAACTTCCGTGGAATCCAATGTATACTCGTATATTAAAGTAAATTTACTTGCAACAATATACATTTTTTTGTCACTTTTAAAATTTGTTTGAATATTGTTTTCAAACAGGAAAAGATTACATTTGTTGTATGCTTTTCTCGGCTCCAAATCGGAATTTAAAGAAAATCTGCCGTCTTGTTCGGTTTCGAAATTTTTAATTGAATATCCGGCAATTCTCTTGGGATAATCCAACACCGCACAAGAAGACATACAGAAAACAAGTGTAAACATTAATAAATATTTCATAGAGTTTATTATACAAAAAACGGGAAGATTTTTCTTCCCGTTTTTACATAAATTACTAATTACTAATTTATAATTGCTAATTGCAGTTTTATCGTTATGCAGCTGACATCATTGCCCTGTAGTTTCTTGCATCGTTTACATCTAACTGTCTAGCCAACTGTTTATCTTTATAACTGTCACCATATGTTAATATTATTTCTATTATAGAATTTATTGCCACTTTATCTTCTCTCATAGCTTTTTCTGTATCTTGGGTTATTTTCTTTATTAAATCATTTTCTTTTCCGGTTACTTCTTTTCGTACACCATCATCATCTATGTATGTAATATCTATGTTGTCATAATTATTAGGATCTTTATCCTCAAGACTAAAATCTAATTGTTTATATAACATTTCTCCTAATAAAATTTCCATCTTTTTATCTTTTAACCCAAACTCTTTATAATTTTGTGTTAATGCTGTCTTAGCCAAAATTCTTTCTTTCATTATTTGTGTAAACAAATCTTTTAATGCATCCTTTTTATCTATTGCTTTTAATATTATTCTTATTTCGGTATTTGTATCCATACTTAAAATACTTGCAGTTAACATATCTTCAATTTCAGCTTTAGTATATTCTTGTAACGGTTTAGTTAATGTCAATTGAGGCAATTTATTATAGTCTAAATTATATCCTAAACTCTTTATATCCGTTTCCGTTAATTGTCCTATACCTGTTTTTAATTTCATGTTACCTATCAAGTTATTTAATCCTTTATATGCTCCCAAAATATTTTCTTTTTGGAATTTATTAGCCAAAACCTTTATATCTATCAATATAAGTTTTTGTGAATTTACTAACATATTTTCTATATCCGTTAAACTATTATTCTCACTAACCTCTTCTACTTCCACATCTTCCTGTGTATAATAATCATGTATAAATATTTGATTATCTTTTCTTATTATTTGCCCGGTTATTCCTATTTTTTTCAAGTTTTCATCTATAGCATTACTATCTACATATATTTCTATTCCTGCCTCTCTCATAGCCATTATTTCTTCGTAAGTCATTTGTAATTGATCATATTGAGCTTTGCTTATTATTTTTCTTGCTCTTCCTTGCTTTAATGCTTGTCTTAATTTTTCGGTATCATCTATACTTTCCAAACTTATCAATGCTTTTTGACTGTACATAACTCCCATACTTCTCTTTAATTCTATACTTGAACTTACATAACCATCTATATAGGTAGCACTTTGATTTTGTAATTCCTCAGTCCCTATTATCGTTATTCCATTCTCAAATCTTACACCCTCTCCTTCTCCCTGTATTACACCGTCAACTTCAACACTTACACCTTCGTATCCTTTCTCTCTTATCATTTGTTCTATTGCATCTTTTATCATTTGACTTTCATTTACCGCCATACTTATATCTTCGCTGTTCACTCCCTCTGCTCCGTATATCAACATTCCTTTTTGTCCTACTTGATATATATATCTTCCGTTTACTTTTATCCCGGTATTATTTAAATTTTTTAATCCTGTTAAATCATTAACTATTAATACCGGCGGTATATGTATTTGTCCGTATTCATCCATGTATGTGTTATTGCCGAACATACTTATTGCTTCTTGTATTCCGCTTGCTTTTATGTATCTGTAATCTATTGCTATATGTTTTACTATGCTTGCACCTTTTACTATTGTACCTAATATTGTCTTTATTATTCTTGCTGCTAATCCATCAGTTTCAACGACATCAAACCTTGTAATAAAATCTCTTAATTGTTGTGCTCCTTTCCTTCCTGATTCACTTTGATGCATATCTACAAAACTCGGTTTCATGCTTGCTTTAAACTCTTTAAATGCTATTACTGTCGCTGCTACAAATGCATTTCCAAATTTACTCTGCATTATTCTGTTTACCAATCCCATGTTTTCCGAAAGGATGGCAGACCCATCGCCTTTTTTTAAATCGGCCGGCACTAATGCTTCGAAAACTTTTATAATTCCCATAATATCTGTAAGGTTTGCATCACCCATTACTTTTCCACCAATTACTATTTGGTAGCTTCGGTTTTCTCCATCTTCAATTATGTTTACATCCATTTTGTCAATTAAATCAAGAACAAGTTTTGCAAATTTGTTTATTGCATCAAAATCCACAAAACCTTTTATCATAGGATTTGATTTTTTTACTGCTACCTCATTGGTACAAGCTATCGGTATAGTCGGATTTTTAGAAGATGCAGCTTTTGTACTAGCTCCATCCTCATCTATTTTTATCTGTATTTTTATTCCTTTAATTGGATCTATTGTATCTATACCTGGTTCGTTTGTATCTTCAGGTAATTTTAATCTTATTTTTACACCATTTATTTCTTCTGCAATTGTTGTATTTGCAAGATATATCTCAGCAAAATACCCTCTTAAATTTGCATTTTGTGTATCCTTTTTTTTCTGCTTTAAGTAATTTATTAAGGCGCCTATCGTTGTAATCTTTTCATTTCTAGTTTTAGTTTTTTCTTTATCAAGAGCAAGAGCCCTACTAAGCGCCTCTACTAGCATTGACATTAATATTGGATTGTCAATTAAAACCTTTGCCAGTTGTCCTTCGTTTTCAATCTCGTCTATTTTTACTGTCTCAACTTGTAAACTCGCCCCCATAAAAAGACTTTCTATCATTTTAGAAGGCGTAGCATCTTCTTCAAAAGCAATATGTTTTTCGGCAACACCTGATCTTATTAATATTCTTTTCATTTGATATCGCGATACAACTTGAACTCTTTCTTTTCTTACATCCTTTCTATATTCAGCAAAAATTCTTTCTACTAAAACTTTAGTTTCCTCTTCAGACCAATATTTTCTAAATTCTTTTTCTAAATCTTCTCTTGATATTGCTTTTCCTGATTCTAAAAAAACAACTATTTTCCTTTTTTCTAACCCTTTTTCAAAAAACAATCTTACATAATCCGTTGGTATTTCTGTGAATTTATCTATTTGTCGTGGATATTCTTCTTTTATTTTACTTATCAATTCATCGATAGCTTCGTCAGAGTACTTATTGTGTGTCAAAATGGTTCTTAATTCTTTTGCTGAAATTATTCTTGTCCTTTCAAAGAAAAACTCAATTAGATATCTTTCTGATAAACCTTTTTCTTTAAAAAAAGCTCTTAAAAAAGAAACTTGTATCCCTGTAGATTTATCCTTACTTGAAATATAATCAACTTGTATTTGTTCTACTATTTCTGTTACTTTTTCTGATGAAAGACTAGGTCTAGCTTCTTTCAATGCATTTTTCAAGTCTTTCAATGAAACTAAATCACCATTTGCACATTTTGAAAGTATCTCTTCTGTTTCTTGCTCACTAAATTTTAAATAAGTTTTTAAATAATGCGATAAAAATCCTTTTAGTATATTCTCTTTAAATGTCTTCTTTATTTCCTTTATATATTCTCCAATAACTCCATCTTTAATTCCAAGGTCATGAAAAGCAACTTCCAATTCTTTTATTGATGGTAAACTACTTAGTTTCCCCTTTGGAATTTCAGGTATGTTTTTAGCTTTAAGAATTTTTGCTAAAAAATCTCTAGGAATTTTTAAACTTGTTTCTTCAATTTCGTCTTTAATTTGTTCAATCTCTTCTTCGGAAAAATTAAATGTAGCTAAAAAACTTTCTAGGTCCTCCATCGATATAGTTTTTCCTCTCTCAGATAAAGCTTTAAGTATATCTTGTTGTCGATCTATACTTTCTCCTTTTTGTAAAAAATATCTTAAAAACTTCACTGGTATTTCATAATCAATAGCATCAATATCATCATCAATATTTGAAAAAAGACCAATATATTCAGAAAAAGCTCTTTCAACCCACATTTTAGCATCTTCTTCAAGAAAGTCTTTTTGTATTAATATCTGTTCCAAAGTTTCGGGAGATATTGTAATAATATCTGCACCAATATCACTCATAACATCATCTTCCAATCCTTGCACTTGAAAGAAGTATCTCACAAAATCCGTAGGCACTTCTTTGAAATCATCTAAAAAGATTAATTCTGTAGGTGCATGTTCTTCTCTTGAAGATAGAATCTGTTCCAAATCATCTGTAGGTTCTGTCTTATCTATTGTGACAAGAATTTGTTCCATTCTATAATTCATGTCTGCTTCATCCACTCCTACAACCTGTCTTATAGCCATACCAAATGCTGATACATTAACAAGTCTTAAAGAAACGAGTTTACCATGTTCTCCTTCACCTTCAATTTTAGAATTTTCAATATCAATACCATACTTTCCTAATTCTCCCCTCTTAACAACTTTCATCCTCCCATGTTCTGAAATTCTATAAAACTGCCCTTTTCTAAAAATAAAATTGTTTTTTTGTTTATCAGATGATAATTCTATTGTAAATGGTTTAGTACAAGCCTCAACGGTTAAATCATGTATTTTTACTAATTCTTCTTTTCCTTTGATTGAAATTGTCGTTTCATTAATATCAACACCTGTCTTTTCTGTTAAGTCCTCCAAAGGAGCCTTTTCTTTGCCATCCAAAGATATTGTTATTTCTTCACACCCTTTTGAAGTAATAAGATATATTCGTTGTTCTCCTTTCTCTCCGTTCTTTCCTTTTTTTTCTATTATCATAAACCTCTTTGTTGGCTTTTTTATCTGAACGTTCTCTGCTAAACCATTATTGGCAGGATGATTCGAAAATACATAGTCTTTTGGTAATACTATACTAATAAATTTACCTTCATCTTTTATGAAAGAATTTGTATCCTTAAATTCAACTAAGTCTTCTTCCCTAAAACGAAAACGATGTTGCAGTACCTCATAATTTCTCTCTAATTCTACTAAGCCTTTATCCTCAACAATTTTCACATGCTCACTTTTGGGTTTGGTATTAGCATCTTGTTCATCTTCCGTTTCTTCACCTGTTTGTAACAACAAACCTTCGTTGCTTGTTAAAACGGCACCGATATTCCATAATAAGTGGATTACAAAACTTGAAGATATTGTGGCTGTGCCAAAAATTGCCGGAACGGCTGCGGCTAGTAAAATGGTTGAAACCGGTAATGCGGATACAGAAAGGAAAGCTGTTGTCAATCCTATACCGATCGATAAAGCTCTTACTGTCCAAACAACGGCAATCATACCGGCTCTTGTTGAGGAATCAAAATTGTGTCTATCAATAAAATTCGGTTCCCATAATGCGAAGATTTCTAAAAATGCACCGTATGCCAATCCCGGTAAAGTAAATCTATAATTTTCTGCTTTTTGTCTTATTGCCGCAGATTCTTCTTCCGTTAAATTTTCAACTAATTTTCCGGTTTGTTTCAGATATTGTCTTAAATATTTAGTTAAACCCCTATTATATAATCTGCTTACAGTATCTCTGGTTTGCAAGCCCCAAAAATCATCCCAATCGGCTGCAGTAGTTGCTACGGTTACTGCCGACTTGGTTGCCTTTGAGTCCTGTTCTTTTTTATACTGTTTTGCCGCTTCTTTTTGTTCTTCGGTTTCTAACTTTGAAGTAACTTCCGCTCTGTAGAAGTGTAATCCGTCTATAGTAACTCTGCCGTCCTGAAAATTTCGCAACAAACTTCTGTTCATATAATTTCTGCCTTGACCATCACCATGAATCAAAGTCTCTTTCATTAAATCTTCGAGAACACCGGTTGTTATTCCTTTATTTTTAAAATCTTCCGAACCGAAAGGCGATTTATATTCTTCACTATCCAAATTCAAAGATGAATCATATGTCAACATTTTAGAACCATCAGAGGAAATATAACAAGCAATCGGATATTCAAACAATCCTAAATTGCCATGACCGAAATGATTTTTCAATAATTCTTTCAAAAAGAAATCAAATGTTATTACACTTTCCGTTTCTACATCTTTTCCAAGTTGTGTTATTTCAGATAAAACGGGAAGATTTTTAAGTTTATCTTTCTGAAGCAAAGAATATGCCTGAACATATTTATCTCGGATTTGCCCTAAAGTTAAATCTTTTGTGCTAAAACCTTTTCTAAATACATGTATTACCATCAACTTGTTATTTTTTATCGCATCTTCCATCGCATTTTGAAGTTCTTCTTCAGTATCGTCCAAATAAATATCGGCAACATATTGCTCAACATCATCTTCTCTTATATCTGCAGCTTCAGCAACCAATATTCCGGAATCCCTTAACATAGCACTTAGTTGTCTTACGGAAAAAGGTAAATTGTTCCCCTGTGCAGGTTCGCCGTCAATTGATAAACTGCTGAACTCATAACCATCTTTTGGCTTTACACTTATAATATTCCCATAAATATCTTTTTCAATTATTATTCCCAAATTATCATAATTCCCTTCAGAAACAGAAGTGGAAAATCTTCCGATAATTTTACTTACAGACTTTGTGCCGAATTCCAATATTTCAAAACCTTTTACTTTTTTTATACCATTTTCAAATATAATTTTTTGAACAACAACCTTTTGATTTTTGAAATATTTTTCAAAATCGGTTTGTTCTTCTTCCGGGAAGATTGAAGCTATTATCGGAGCATACATCATTACTGTCGTTCTAAATTTTTTAAATATTCTATATAAAGAATATGACTTATCCTTAATAAACACAACAAAAGCATTTTCTCTTTCTTTATTTAAACTTTCCAGTATTGAATCGTTTATTCTAACATCCCCATAGCTGAAATAAAATTCCAAAAAGGCTCTTACAACTTCCGTATCAAACTCAAAATTGGAATTGTCTACCAAACTCATACATTTATCTACGGCACCTTTCGGATCATTTTTGAAATCATCCAAAAACTCTGCTCTCGTTTTTCCGAGTTTATTAAATATGTACTGAGGACTTTCGGTAAATATTATTTTAAAAGCATTCTCTCTGACAAGTTCATTATTTTGTTCTCTTATATAATTTATAATGATATCTTTACTATGAGAATACAACACTTTTTTTATAAATTTTTGTTCCATTTCTTGTCTTTTGGGTATATCTTCTTCATTTTCAATTTGTGCTATTTCGGATAGCAAAGTTATAACTCTTTTTTGTTGAGATTCGTTTAAACCGATGTCTATATTTTCCAATATGTTAGATATATCTCTTATTTTTCTCGCAAACTGATATGTCCTTTCGGTAGCAAAAGACAATTTAGGGCTTACCGCTTCGTAAACATCCGTAAGTGTAACCACTTTTGCAATTTGTGCCTCTTCTTCATCATATTCATAATGAGAAGAACCGAACATATAATCCATTTTTGTTTTGTAACTATAACTTTTCGGTGAACTTTCTTTTGTAAAATGATGATTTTCCGCAGTATAAGATAATTCTTTCAATATTGAACTCCTCAATATAAGACCGCCAAATACGACATGGAATTCCATCATATCTCTTTCCAATTCGTTGAAAGAGCCTTGTTTATTGAGAATTACTTCCGGAACTAAATTTTTACCTATATCATGCAATATGGACGAAAGCATAAGTTTGTACATCATTCTTAAGTTGTTACCGAACGGCATATTTCTTCCGATAAGGTTTGAAAAGGAAACTACTCTTCTAACATGTACTCCCGTAACTTTTGCATCATACAAAGACATCAACTTTTTCATAAAAGTTTGTTCGGCAAACTCTAAAAATTCTCTTTCCAATTCTCTTGATTCTTTGGTATCTCCGTTGGCGGCTATAAAATTTTCCATCATTGTCAAAATAATATCCAATTCTTCGAATATAGGTAAAAGTTCATCTATTTTATCTATAATTTCTTCAACTTTTTTTGTATCGGTAAAAAGTAATTCCGATTTTATTTTCGGATATTCGTTTTCTATTCTTCTTAACTGTTCTTTTAATTCTTCTATTTTCTCTCTATCTTTTTTCGTTTTTCTTTTTTTACTTCCTATTCTTTCCAGCTCGTTCTTTACTGTTTCTGCTTGTGCCATTTCCCAATTAAGTCTTTCAACAAAATTTATTCTTACCTTTTCATACTCCAATAAATATTCGGCTCTTCTTTCTTCAATATTTTCCAAACCGAATTTTATTGCAAAAGATCCTTCCTTTATTACAGGCAAATCTACTTTTACTTGAGGATTTTCTATTAAAAGTTTAACATGTCTTAATCTTCTTTGAATATCATGAAAATCTTTAGTTATGGCTTTTTCTTGCAACAATTCTTTTTCTTCCAAAGTTTTTGCTACTTTATTATTTATGTAATGGAAAATCATTGAAACTATTGTTGCTATCGCAACAGCAGGCATTGAATTGAAAAAAATCATTGCTATTATATAAGGGATGGTAAATGTTACCGTAGGGATAATAAGTCCTTTTTTATGAAGATCGGCTCGGTTATCTGTTTTATAAAAAATACTGAATTCTTTTTCTAAAACTGAACTTGGAAATATTACTAATATTCTTTCTTTTATAATTTCCAACAACTTACTTATTTTGCCTTTGACTGTCAAATCTTTATTCTCTAATAAATTCCTTAAAACAAGAGGTCCGCCTGAATCTTTTGCTTTTACCCAATCCGTTACTATGTGTGCCGCTACAAATCTTGTTTGAAAGAAAGAAAATATACCTATACATACCATCTTTGCAATTATAGCCACTGCCGGTATTGCAGGGAAAAACATTGTTGCCGCAATTACTATACCCGTAAAAATCATAGCCGGAATAGCTCTGTAAATAACTTCTTCCCATACCGGTGCGGCTTTATCCGCTCCGAAAACGGAAGCCTCAGTAACAGATGTAGGCAGAAAAGCCGAAAGTTTTCCTCTTTTTTCTTTTTCCCGTTCAGAATCATCTTCCTTTTCTTCGGAAATTTTAACTTCTTCTTTTCTTGAAACCTGCTCGTAATTTACATAATCATAAATTTCTCTTTTTATTTCGGAAATATCTTTCAACAAGTTTTTATCAAAGAAAGATGTAAACATTGTAATATTGGATTCCGTAAACAGGTATTCCGATAAACCTATCATTCCCAAGGATAAAACAGGTATTGAACCTCTTTGGAAATTTCTTAAAAGTTTGTTTATCCCTTTATGTAAATTTCCTTCCATCCTTCGAAAATCCGTAATTCCTGTTTTTGTTTCAAGACCTGCCGCTGTTATTATTGTAGGATAAGATTCCGCTTTGTTTTCCGCTCTAAATTTTTGTTCCAATATATCATATACATTTCTTGCAAAGAAATAAGAGTTGCAACAACTTAAATCTATTGTTATATTCTTTAAATTTACGGGATTTTGTTCTCTTGTAGCTAATTTAAATAAAGAATCCGCTAATTGTTCCGGAGTAATTCTTTCCGCTTTGTGACCGGTAGCTAACCCGTTTTGTCTAACACCGGGATCATAAACCAATAAAGATTCCTCTCCACCATGTCCCCTGAAAACAAAATATCCTTTTGTTTTATCGGAGTCAATTATAAAATTTTCTATTGCCTGCAGCCACATTTTTGATGCATTATCGTTATTTCCAAGTCTTTTGTACACATTTTCTTCGGGAATATCTATAGGTATTCCCATATACTCTATAATTTCTCTTAAACTGTCTATATTAAATCTGTCTTTAGCGAACAATCTTTCGCTGTTACAAAGAGCATATATTTTCGTGTTTGAATCTATCAATATAACATTCAACATTGCTTTCATCATTCTTATATATATGCTTGTAGCTTTTTGCATAAGCGATGCAAATTTTTCATTTTCAAAAGAATAATCGCTAACTTCTTGTCTTGCTCCGTCATACACCATTCTTGAAACGGCTATTGCCGAATAATATCTTGCAACTATATTATCTCTGTCGGATATATTATCCAATCTCGATTCCGTTAAAATTCTATTAAAATCTTTATTCAAAATAAGTTTTAATGCAAAATAGTCATTTTCAACGGCAAGACTTTTTATTTCCAAATCAACCAATCCTACAAACAACTTTTTATAGATTTCTTCATAATTCGGATTAAAAATATAATCCCTTACAAATTCGGCATCGACACTATCCACAATAAGGTTTACCGTTTTTGAACCATAATCAAACAATTTGCTATAAAAATCTCTGTCTCCTATGGAAATATATTTAACAAGAGCTTTAAATCTCGGATCTACAAAATCATTAACACTACCGGATTTATCAAATTGTGTAGATAGTCCCATTCCTTTACATAAGGACAATATTTTTTCTATATCGGAAGAGTTTCTTGCATTATCTAAAATAAAAATCAAGGCTTCTTTATTAAGATTGGTAAAAGGTATAAAATATAATACGCTTAGATTCTCTAATTTTTCGGCATTGGCAAAAATAGATTTTGATAAAGTCTCATCATATTTTTTATCGCCATACTTTCTACCGACTTTCAGTTTGGTCTTCAATTGAGAAGAATCTGCCGATATCTTTAATACATAACTGAAAATTTCGTTCGGCAAAGACATCAAATAGGAAAACTCTTCTTCGGAAAGATAATTCAATTTTTCTATATTATCAAACAAATCAACTAATCTTATATAATCGTATTCACCTAATTTTGTAATTTCTTTACCAAACTTTTTAAATAAATAGTTCAAACCAACATTTATATCTTCCGCTTCGTAATAAAACACCAAATCAGTAGCGGATAATCCATCTATTTTTTCGTAGAAAAGTTTCAAGTACTCTTGATTTAAGGCAAACAACCTTCTGAAATATTTTATATATTCTACTTCACCATTCTTATCTATGCTGTCATCATCAAAAAAATCAACAAACTTTTCAAAAGCAGCAAACTTTAAATCCGTATCAAAAAAGAATGTTTTTGCAACATGTACACTCCTTCTTATAATTTCATCCATAGTATCCAAATCGTATCCGTAAGAATTGTACTTTCTTATAAACATATCCAAAAGAGCACTATCTTTCGATAAATCAAATTGAACCGACTGTCTGCAACAAATATTTATTAATCTGTAAAAAGCTTCTCTGTTATTATTGTAAAACCTACCTAAAAGTTCTGCTTTTCTTTCTTCGGAAAGATAACTTGAATCTACTTTATCTTCCGTTTCTTCTTTTTCGGTAGAAACTTCCGTTTCTTCAATTTCCTCAACACTTTCTTCTTCGGTTACACTTTCCGTATAACTTTCTTCGGCAGAAAATCCTTCTGCCGCAAGCAATGCTTCTTGTATAACGGTATGCATTCTTGAATATACTTCCGGAGATATTCCGTTTAATGTCGGCAATCCCGCTTCTTCCGCACCGAAAACAGGGCCTTTACTTAAGAATATTCCTTCAGATACTAATTTTTCGGAAATTTCCAAAATAACACTATCCGTATTCGGACGAAGAACAGTCATACCGCCTTGTTTCGGCAAAAAGTCAACCATGATTGATGCCGCAACTGCGATAAGATTTTTTTGATCGGAAATTTGTTCTTGTTCCTGTTCCGTTAACGGTTTTAAATTATCAAAAACAGTTAAATCAACATTTCCGCCAAAAACCTCTTTTAATCTTTCAACATTGCCACCGAGAATATCTTTTGCCATCGAATACAACAAATTCTTCTGATAATCGGTTGAAGAACAAGATGCCAATGTGTATGCCAAAGCTTGATGTTGGAAAAATCTGCTTTGGTCCTTAATTATTCCTTTATACTGTTTTGTTGCCTTTTCTATTCCTTCAAATATTGACGGAGTTATTACAATAGTATTTACTTCTTTTTTAGCTAATATTTCTTCCAGTTCACTGCTATGAAAACCTCCGGTTACCGCAATTATTACTTCTTTTGAATTTTTTAATATTTCTTCTTCTTGTCTTACCCTGTCCGTTTCCGATACACTTATTTCTTCATCTTTTAATAAATTTGCGACGAATACATTGTTTCTTTGATCGTTTATTTTGTAATATTTGTTTAATTCATCAAAATCGCCGTATATTTCCTGTATTCTGTTTACGGTAGCATATTTAGAATACAGTGTTATGAATTGATCGAATTCTTTTTCAAAATATTTCCAATCCGCATCGGTTAACTTATATTCCAAATAATCTTTAAAATATCTGCTGAAATCTGAAAGAAAAGTTATTTCGTATTCTTCATTATTGTAAGAAAGAGCTTTTCTTATTTCCGAAAGCAACTGTCTTTCTTCCTGAACAAGTTCTACCGTATTTAATTCTCTGTTTATTCCGTTACTTTCCAAAAACGTATGTAATGATTTATATTTGTTTTCTAAATCTATTCCCTCTTTGTTACAAAGCATTGTTATAAGTTCAACCACTTTTTGACTGTCGCTTAAATTTTCTGTTTCGCTCAACAATTTCGTGTAAACATTGTATGGTAATTTGTTTTTTAATTCGTTTATCACCATCTGTAACTGTTGTGTTACTTCTTTTACATCTATATCTTTTGAAGTTTTTCTTAATGCGATGAACTTTGTTATGTTCGGATAATCTTCCAATCTTATTGCGGTTATATTGTTGTATTTTTCGGGATTTTCGTTAATATCTCTGACATACTTAGCCAATTGTCTGTAAAATCTTCTTGAATCTATTTTGCTTGTTAAATATTTTTCTATATCTCTGTTGAATCTTTCGTTTCTGCTGTTTACATACATTTTTTCCAAAATGTTTATTTCGTTTTCTACTTTTGTTATTACATCTCTATATTTGGATTGGTTTTCTATAATCCAAGATAATCTTCTTACATTATCTTTGTGTATTTGTTCTTCGTCTATACCTTTTAATTCCACTTCATTGTTGTTTGTTAACTTATAATATTCGCTTCCGGTTAATATACCTTCTTCCAACAAACCTTCTATTATTTGTCTTTTTATTTTTTCGTCTTTTATTGTATCCAACCAACTTACATCTATATCTCCGTATCCGCCTTCAACATAGATTTTCTTTAAATTATACTTATCGGCAATTTGGGTAATTATTTTAGATATGTTTCTTTGTGTTTGAGGATGGCAATGCAAGTCCTGAATATTTATTACGGTTATATCACTTTGTGCATCTTTACTCGATGTTATTTTTCCGTATTCGGCACTTATACTGCTTACTTTATTAAATACATCTTCATATTTTTGGTTTGCATTTTCTGCCAACGGTATGGCATACAAGTTTGCACCCAATGTTGATACAACAAAACATACGGTTGTAAAAACAGCACAAATTTTTATTAAATTAATTTTTTTCTTTATAAATTTTATTATCATAATTCCCCTTCCTTACAATAAAAAAAGCATATAGCATTTACTACATGCTATATGCCTTTTTATACCGTTTAGAGATAGTTATCCCGTCAAATGTAAATAAAAGCCCCAGATACCTCAGTAAAAATACAAATACAAACACAAAGAAAAACAACGGCACCTTAGTGTCTTTTAATACATAACTTATACTTGAAACAAATACCGACAGAACAACTTTAACAAAATTAAAGCAGCTGTCGGTACTTAATTTTCTTTCTTTTTGACTAGTAGCAAGAAATACATTGTTTTGTTGTGTCGGAGCTAACAAACTTATAACATCTTTTGCTATATTGTCACATACGGTTGCTACAACATTTTTTGTTTTTTGTAATAAATCATACTGAACATTTACAACTTCCGACATTGATATTGCTGCTGTAGTTTTTGTATCAAAACGAAAATCTCTTAATAGATTTATTACCGACAAATCTACCATCGAAAAGAAAACAAAAAAAGCTAAAACGCATTTTAAGATGCTTTTCATACATTCTAATTATAGCACTTGAATAAAATAACCGCAACAAAAAAAAATGTTTTTTTACCGATTTTTCACAATTTATCCGTTTTTTTGACAACATACCGAAATATTATGTAAAATCAATAATATTTTAAAAACAGGAGTGTTAAAATGGCTATAATAAAAGCATTTAACGGTGTAAGATATTCTAAAGCAAACATTACGAACGAAATTTGCCCTCCTTACGATGTAATAAGTGCGGAAGAAAAGAAAAAATTGAAAGCAAAATCTAAATATAATATGGTCCAATTGGAACTTTCGGACCCAAAAGGTAAAAGGAACAAGTATGCGCAAGCAAATGTTTTGTTCAAAGAATGGTTAGATAAAAATGTTTTGTTGCAAGAAACAAAACCTGCTCTATATTTCTATGAACAAGCATTTGTAGACCATGGCAAAAAAATGGTAAGAAGAGGTTTCTTTGCGGCATTAAAAATAGAAAATCCTCACGGCGGAGCAGTAAAAGCTCACGAAAAAACTCTTTCCAAACCGAAAGCAGACAGATTGAGTTTGTTAAAAGCCGTTAAAGCAAATTTAAGTCCGATTTTCTTATTGTTTAACGATGATAAGAAAAAAATTGTTAATTTATGCAAAAAAATATCAAAGAAAAAACCTACTTCAGTTGCAACAGATAAAGAAAAAACAGCTCATAAATTGTGGGTTATAGATGATGAAAAAATAGTAAAAGAAGTAGAAAGTTCATTGAAAAGCAAAAAAACATTTATTGCCGACGGTCACCACAGATACGAAACATCTTGGAACTATTTGCAATATATGAAAGGCAAAGATAAAAAGTTTTCCGATAAAAACGAATACGGATATGTTCTTGCATATTTATGCCCTATGGAAGACAGCGGTATTTCAATATGGCCTACACACAGAGTTATCGAAGAACCTAAAAATCTTGAACAAAACATTGAAAAATATTTTAATGTTTTACCTCAAAAAGATTTTTATAAGCTTCAAAAAGCCAAAATTCAACCGATTTTGTTGTTTAAAGACGGCAAATACAGAACTTTGGTTATAAAGAATGAAGCATTGCTTAAAAAAGCTATGCCGAAAAACTGTTCGGCCTTCAGAAATTTGGGTGTAAGCATATTGCACAACATATTGATACCTAAAGAACAGGTTGCTGCAGACAAATATGTTTATGTTAAAGACGAAAAAGAAGCAATTTCTCTTGCCAAGAAAACGAAAAAAATTGCAATTTTGGTTCCTGCAACACCGGTGGAAGCAATAAAAGAAATTGCATTGAACAACGAAAATATGCCGCAAAAATCAACTTACTTTTTCCCGAAATTGGCAAGCGGTATAATAATACATAAATCATGTTAAGCTTATTGATTAACATTATTTTGTTTGTGTTGTTGGCATTTTTGTTGTATATAGGTTTTTATGCAGGTATAATTAAAAGTTTTTTTGCGGTAGCCGCAGGATTTTTTGCTATAGTGTTAGCGGAAAATTATCCGTATCAGTCGGGCATAAATTATTATTTTATTTTTGCTGCGGTAGCGATTATAATATTTTTAATCGGTCTTTTTATATTCGGAATAGTTAAGTTTTTTTATTTATCTATATTCGACAAATTGGCAGGCGCTTGTTTGGGAATTTTCATATGGCTCGTATTATCGGCAAACGTTGTAATACCGGCTTTCAATAATTCCGAAAACAAAGCAGAAACGGCAACAACAACATATATATCGAACCTGTCTAAAGAAGTGTTGCCCGTATTCGGGAAATATGTTCCGAATTTTAAGTTTGATAAAAAATAAATACATTTAATATTTAGGAGAATAACAGTGAAAAAATTAAGATTAGGATTTCCAAAAGGCAGTTTACAAGAATCAACTATTGAATTATTTAAAAAAGCAGGTATAAGAATAAATGTTTCTTCAAGATCTTATTTCCCTACATGCAGCGATGAAGAAATAGAAGTTATGCTTGTAAGATCTCAAGAAATGGCAAAATATGTTCAAGACGGTGTATTTGATGCAGGTCTTACCGGCTTTGATTGGATATGCGAAACAAATGCAAAAGTTAAAGAAGTTTGCGAGTTGAGATATGCAAAGTCAGGTTTCAGACCTGTAAGATGGGTGTTGGCAGTCCCTGAAGCATCAAAAATAAAAAGCGTAAAAGATTTGCAGGGCAAAAGAATTGCAACAGAGCTTTTAAACTATACAAAAAAATATTTTGCAAAAAACAAAGTTAAAGCAAACATAGAATTTTCTTGGGGTGCAACGGAAGCTAAAGCAGGTAAACTTGTAGATGCTATCGTTGAACTTACCGAAACAGGTTCTTCCTTAAGAGCAAATCACCTAAGAATAGTTGAAGAAATTTTAACTTCAACAACAAGACTTATTGCAAACAATTCTTCTTGGAAAGATTCTTGGAAAAGAGAAAAAATCGAAAATCTTGCAATACTTTTACAAGGTGCATTAAATGCGGAAGGTATGGTTGGTTTAAAAATGAATATACCTTTCAAAAAGTTGCCTGAAGTTGAAAAAATATTGCCGGCATTAAGAAAACCCACAATCTCAAATTTGAGTGACGGTAATTGGATAGCTTTGGAAGTTATCATCGAAGAAAATATTGTAAAAAGAGTTATTCCGGCACTTAAGAGAGCTGGTGCGGAAGGGATTATTGAATATCCTTTAAATAAAATCATATACTAAAAACAACAATGTATAAGGTATAATTTACAATGTACAATGAATGTAAAAAGCAGGAAGGGAAACCCTTCCTGCTTTTTGTTATTTTATTAAAATTTTATAAGCCCGTAAAGAGTACATAAGATCTTGCATTTCAAAGTTGTAGCTAAAATATTTCGGTCGCTATAAGTTCGTTAGAACTTATATTTTATTCCCAAGTTTCCTGCAAAGCCTGTTCTTCCACCGCTTCTTCCGGTTAGTTGTGCATAACAACTCCATGCTGTATTTATAAAATCTTTATTTACTCCGGCACCAAATTCAACATATCCGTCTATACTGTCAAGATCTACATCTCCTAATTCGGTTTTAATCGTAGGTTTTGAACTTAAGTTTGCTGCATATCCCAACAAGCCATAAGGTTGCCATCCGTCTTTCATTTGTAATCTTGCTTTTACTTGCGGTTCAAACAATATGTTGTTTACGCTCAAACTATCTACTTTTGTCAGTGCTGTTTCATATTCTCCGCAATTTACTGTTCCGTACATCAATGTTGCGTTCGGTTCCAATGTCCACTTTTCGTTTATCACATAATTATATCCGGCTTTTACTGCAATTCCAAACATATTCATATCTATATCGTTTATCCCGTCATCAGTATCTACGGATGCTTTATTGAATATCATGTTTGCCGTTGCTCCCAAATACCACTTTTCTTTCATTAACATTCCGGTAGCACCAAGCACATATCCTGTTTGGTTCGATTTTACTTCTTCTACTTCTTGTTTGCTTCCCGCATATCCTAAATAAAACGACAATTGTTTATCTTGTCCCATAGGCAAATCTATTCCGGCAAGTGTTCCGTATAAACTGTTATCTACATCCAAGCCGCCTACTGTTACCGTTTCGTTTAATACGAACGGCCTTAACCATGCTCCTCTTTCTATCTTACCAGTTTCATCAAATACTTGATTTCCGGCGGAAACATATAAATTGGAAGAACTTATACCTGCTGACTTTTTATTATTTGAGAATTTGCTGTTCATACCTGCAAAAGCTTGTTCCGCTACAATACTTTGTGTCGCATATCCACCGACACTTGCTGAAATCGCTCCTATTGCCGTTACAGGATTTGCACCTTTTCTTGTAAATGTATAGTAATATCCGGGCTCATCACCATAATAATTACCATCAATATAAAACTCAATTGTTCCATAATTTAATTTCGCATCATAATTATATAATACGGATTTTGCATGACCTACAGTTGTTATTTTTCCTTCCTGAATACATGCAAAATCAACTCTCGTCGTTCCCTCGTTATCTTCAATTATATTTATTTCTTTTACATTTACTTTACCGGTTCCGATAGGAACTACAGAAAACAAAGCCATATCCATTGATTTATTCTTTAAATCGGCATCCACTTTTAAATTTAGTTTATCCGTGATTGCTACTAAACCGTCTCTGCCAAATTCTGCATTCGCTGTTTTACCGTTTATCATATCTATCGTTGCATTTGTTACATTTATAACTGTTATACCATTATTACTACCAAATAAAGTTCCGTCTTCACCCAATTTTATTGTTCCGCTATAAAACCATATTTCCCCGTTATAATCGCCCATATCCGCATTCAAAAGTATTTTACCTGTTCCTGTTTTGTACTCATAATTTGGTATCGATGCATTTATGGCTATACTACCATCACTTGTTCCCGTTATCGGATCGTTAAAAATAATGTCGGCTTTATCACTTGCCCATAAATTTATTGTTCCACCATTGTTAAATATTGCATTTGATTGACCGCCATTATTTTCGTTCCATGTAAATTCCACATTTTTTGTGTTTGCTATTAAATTTAATATGCTTTCATCACCGTTATATATTGCTCCGCCGCTATATGTTGAAGTATTGCCAATAAATTTTGCTCCGTCTTTTATTGTAAACTCACCCCAATTAGTTATTGCTCCGCCCCAATAATTTGATTCATTTTCTATAAACTGTACACCTTCTTCTGTTACAAATATTCCGTCACCGCCATTATATATTGCTCCGCCATCATCTTGTGATGTATTTCCTTCAAATAATGCATTTGAACCAACTGTTATTGTCCCTTCTTCGTTGTATATTGCTCCACCGTCATCATCTATTGTCTCATTTTCTATAAACTGTGCTCCGGAACCAATTGTTATTGTTCCTCCTTCGTTGTATAGTGCTCCGCCGTAATCACCGGCACCATTTTCAACGAACAACATATTATTTCCTAACTCAACCGTTCCTTTTTTGTTGTATATTGCACCACCGGCGGTATTCGCATAGTTATCATCAAAAACGGCAACATCAAACTTATTTTTCATTGTAAAAAGTCCTTCGTCTGTTCCGCTTTTAATTTTACTACCATCATTATATACAGCTCCGCCATAATTTGCGACATTATTCATAAAAATGGTTCCTACCGTCTGCATGGGAAAATTTTCTCCACCTATTTTCTGTATAGATTGACTTAACATAGGTTCGTTATCTTGGGCAGTTGAATCATCTATAGTGAACTCACTGGAATTATATATTGCACCGCCAAACTCATTTGCCGAATTCCCTTTAAAATAAGAAACACCCATCTTAAAACGACCCCAAACACTATTATGTATTGCACCACCCGAACCTTTCTCTGAATAATTCTCAACAAAGCTTGCATAATTTCCGATTGTAAAACGATCAAGATTATATATTGCACCACCTTCACAACCATCTTCATCAACATGATTTCCTTTGAAATATGCATAGTCTCCTATGGTAAAAGTTTCCATATTCCATATTGCTCCACCATCAGATGCAGTATATGGGTCAGATTCAGATTCCTTTTCGTAGTATGTGTAATTATCTTCAAATAGAGCTCTATTACCTACTATAACTTCCGCGGGAACCTCCGTTAGAGATATTGCTCCACCATATCTCGCATAATTATTCTTAAAATTTGCATCTGCACTTATGTAAACCGTACCTCCAGCTGCTGTTATTGCTCCGCCGGAATAATGTGCACTGTTTTCCTCAAAAGTAGCACCGCTTCTTACTGTTAATTTTCCCTTAACAAGAAAAACTCCACCATGACCACTCTTTTCATGATAATTACTATAATTTTCTCTATTTGCGGTAAAGTCCCAATCTGCGGTAATTATTTCATATGTAGCAAAAGCGACCTGTGAATTTAGAAATATTATTGATAACATTAAAGGAAAAATTTTTACCAAAGATTTATTTCGTTTCATCTTCCCTCCGACAATATTTAATATTTTTTTTCTTGTTTGCGATAAAGATAAAAATACAGATTTCTAATGAAATAATGTGATGTTGTTTTGTTTTTCTAATTCTGATACGAGTTTATTGTACCAATTTACTTTACATATTGCAACACAAAAAACGGGAAGAGATTTCTTCCCGTTTTTTGTTATTATAAATTACATTGCAATTATATTAAATATAAGTTATAATATCTTTTTCAAATTTGTTAAGTCAAAACCAAATTTTCAACTTTTCTTCACGAATTTAACATTTATAAACATGCACTAAAAATTTTTATTTGGAGGTCGTAAATGAAAAAGCTATTATTATCTTTATTTTTGACTATTTTTTTATCTGCAACATCTTTTGCGGATACGGAAAACAATTTTAGACATATACTTGAAGGTGAAACCTTGATAGAGGAGAAACAAACCTATAGTGATTTTTCCACGGATGATTATCTTGGAATATTCGGAGTTGAAGGAACTTTAATATTAAACAATGTTACTTTTAAAAATAATGATTCTTTCGCGATAACTTTATCTGAAGATGCTTTCTTAAAAATAGGTGACGGCTCTTCTTTTACATCGAATACGGGAGGAACCATTTATAATAAAAAAGGAAATATAGTAATAGGAAACAATGTTGAATTTAACTCAAATGCAGATCCGAATTATTATATGGGAGCCATAGCTAACGAAGATGGAACACTTTCAATAAAAAACAATGTGAAATTTTTAAATAATTTTAACTCATCTACGATGTTTGGCGGAGCCATAGAAAATTGTTTTGGAGGAAATACACTTATTTATGCGAATGCACAATTTATAGATAATGGAGCACTTAATGATGGCGGAGCAATATATAACGGCTTTTCTAATTCCGATAACGAAAAACCTGTACTTGGTATATACCTAGGTGCACTGTTCGATTCAAATGCGGCAAAAAGAGGCGGTGCGATATATAACGACGGTATTTTGGAAATATTGGGCGGAACAAAATTTATAAATAATACCGCAAACGATTATGGTGGTGCAATATATAATCATGGTGCTTTACAAATATTTGCCGATTGTGAAGATATAGTGTTTACCGGAAACACCGCAAACGGAGTATCCAATGCAATACATGACAATGAAGGAACTATTGATTTATTTTCAGATTATGGTTCAAATATAATATTTAACGATAGAATAACATCTGAAAATGAATATTCAGAAATATCTATAGAAGGTCTCGGGAAAACGATATTTAATGAGGACATGTCCGGATATAATGGAAAAATATACTTAGTGTCCGGTAGTACGCTTCAATTGGGATACGACGGAAAAATTTCTAACACAAGTTTGAAATCAAACGACGGAACCTTAAATTTAATAAACCAAAACATAAACAATATTCTATCTGCTAATTTTTCAGGTGATATGTTTTTGGAAATAGATGCAAACTTGAAAGGGGATCTATCAACAGGTGACAAATTTTCTCTTACAAATGGAGATAATCATTCAAAAATAACATTAACAAATGTAAACATTAAAAATAATTCAATAACCGATAATACGGGAACATTTACTGTGATATCTGTTTCAAACGGCCCTTGTCCAAACCTTTATGCAGATTTAAAAGTAACTCAAAACGGAAAAACAGTAAAATTCACAGAAAATTCAAATGGTAAAGATGTCGACTATGAAGTTTTAACACAAGCACAAACATTTTCACAACTTGTAACCGATACAACATCTTACAAAGTATATAATTTATCAAACAACGAAACATTGTCTCAAAATTTAGGAAATTTAGAAGGCGAACAACTTACAATAAACGGAAACGGTTACGATATAACTTCAAACAACAAAAAAGGAATATCCGTAGGTACCAGTACCGATGATTATGATTCTAAAACTTTAATGATAGAAAATATAAAAACCGTATCCGGTTTTTACGGAGACTATGGTGCGGTAGTTGATAATTACGGGAATACAAGAATCGGTTCAAACATAACAGTTGAAAACAATACCGCATACGGATCAGGTGGTGCTATTTATAACAATTCAAAACATTCATGTATAAGTGTAGGTAACGATGTTACTTTTAGAAACAATACCGCAACTGCCGGGGGAGCTATATATAATCAAGAAAATTTAGGAGCAATTGGTTTTGGTGCAAATACAAAATTTGAATCTAATATAGCTACAGCAAACACCGGGGGAGCTATATATAATGACAGTTATATTGAATTTATAAAAAATCCAATTTTTATTTCCAATCAAGCAAACCAAGGAAGTGCAATATATAATGATGAGAATGCCAGGATATATTTTAGAGATGGGGCAAAGTTTATAAATAATAACAATTCGGCAATATACAATTATGGAGGCTTAACATTTTTTGCAATGAGTGAAGATGTTGAATTTACAGGAAACGATATCGCAATATTTAATGTTGGCGGAGGGATGACTTTTGTAACCGGTGCCGCAAATGTAATTTTTAACGATAAGCTTGTTTCTTATGATTCTGATAGTGAACTATGTTTTGACTCTTATGATTATGTTATTTTAGGTATATTTGACGATTTTTCGAAAATAATATTGAATGCGGATATGTCCGACTACACGGGAAAAATAAATATTAACGGAGCATATGTGCAGTTAGGAAAAAACGGAACTTTATTTAATTCAAACTGCACCTATGATATTTCCGGTGCAACAATAGATTTTGCAAATTCCATAATACAAGATTATGAATTTGCAAACAGTTTGAAAGTGTCTGATATCTTGAATTTAAAAGTTGATGCCGATTTAAAGAATGAAAAAATGGACACAATAACGGCAAACAATTTTTCCGGAGACGGAAAAGTAAATGTAACAGCAATCAATATTACGAAAGATTCTGACAAAAAAGAAGAAATAAGTTTAGATTTTATAACCGGAGATACTTTAAAAGGTATTGTGAAATCTGTAGATAAAGCATATTCGACCATGTATGAATATAATGTAACTTATGATCAAGAAACAGGTAACATGAATTTTATACAAGGTAAAGAAAATCCTATATCCAACGAATCTGCAGTATCGGGATTGGCCGGCGGATATTTAGCGCAAGTAACGATAGCAAACCAATCATTTGCAAACATGGATAACAAAGTTTCACAAACAAGAGCAGCTGCAAAAACACCTTTATATGCTTCAGCAAACACCAACCAAGTTTTCGAACAAAACGGAAGTATTGAAAGAGCATTATGGTTAAGACCTTATGTTGTAAGCGATACGGTTGATGTAGGTGCCGATTCGAAAGTGGATAACACAATGTACGGAACTCTTGCGGGAATAGATTTGCCGGTAGGGAAAGACAAATTGTTATCTTTTTATTTGGGATATACCGGCGGAAAACAAGAATTCGATTCTGTAAAAATGAATCAAACAAATTATATGTTAGGTATAACCGGAACAATTATCAAAGATAAATGGTATTTAGGTGCAACTGTTAATGCGGGAACCAACAAAGTAACTGCCGATAATGATTTAGGTTCGGATAATATTGAAAACATTACTTATTCTTTAGGACTTAAAACCGGTTACGATTTTGATTTGGGAAAAAATTTCACTTTGCAACCCAACATTATATTGATGTATATTGGTTTAACCTCAAGTGACTTTACAAATGTTCAAGGTAACAAAATAGAAGACGACGGAATAAGTAATATATTAATTCAACCCGGACTAAGATTGGATTTAAGTTTAACAAACGGATGGGCACCATACGGATTATTTGATGTAGCAATAAACACAGGTGAAACATCAACAAAAATAAACGGAAATAAAGTAAAAAGTTTGGAAATGGATCCTTATTTCGAGTATGGGGTTGGAGTAAGTAAAGATTTCTTGAATAGTCCTTGGAGCTGTTACGGACAAGTCAGCGGAAAGAGCGGTTCAAGAAGCGGAGTAGGATTTAATTTAGGAATAAAGTACGCTTTCTAAAAATAGCAAAGCGGTTTTAGTAGTTTATATTTTATAGTTATAATAAAAAAACGGGAAGAGGTTTCTTCCCGTTTTTTGTTATTATAAATTGCCGTTTGTCGTTAATTATAAATTGTACATTATATATTGCAGTTTAGAGTCTTACATCTTCATATTGTTCATATTGTGCGGGAGTAAGTATTGTTTGTATCTGCTTTTTCGTATTTTGTGTAACTCTGAATATGTTCATTGATAACTGTGAAATTTCATTTTCTAAACTTGCTATGGTTGCTTCATCCGGTTTTGCTTTACTTTTTTCTTTTTCCAAAGCAGTCGTTTTCGAATCTTTTTCGGTTCTTAACTTTGCAATATAGTCTTTATTTTCGTCAAACAATTTTTGTAACTGCGCCTGCTGTTCTGCCGTAAGAGTTAAATCTTCCGGTTCTTCTTCTTTTTCTTCAACAACAACCACTTTTTCTTTTTTCTTTTTAGAGGTACTTGCGGCAACAGCAATAGCCGTTAATGCGGAAAAACCTAAAAATGTCCAAAAAGCATCTCTTGTATAATAGTCGCTATAATAATAACCGTGATAATTGCGATGATAGCCATGATGACCGGGATGACCGCCAGGATGTCCTCCGGGATGTCCGTGATGACCGCCACTGTGTGCAGGTGCCGGCGGTGTACTGCCATGTCCTCTGCTTGGCGGAACGGCAAAAGATGATATAGGTAAAGCAAATATCAAAAACAAACCTACTATAATTTTTATGCTTTTCATTGTAATCCCTCCCTTGTTATACTTATTTTATAATATTTAGACAAAATAAGCATCAAAAAAGTTTCATACTAATATTTTAACACAAATTAAACTATTTAAATAATATTTTGTATAATGTAAAAATTGTAGAAACAATTTTTAGGTTATTGGATTATGAGGTTATAGGGTTATAACAGGAAAGAACTATTAACCTATGAATGTAGCAAGCAAGAGAAAAATTTAAAATTTGCAGATGAACTAAAGAAATTTTAAGTTGCAGTGTACATAAGTGAAGCGATAGCGAAACGGTACATAAGACTTAAAATTTCGAAAGTGTAATCCAAAGTTTAAATTTTTATCGTGATTAAATTTAGGAGAATATACTATGGCTATTAGAGTAAGATTTGCACCTTCACCTACAGGCGATTTACATATAGGCGGAGTAAGAACAGCACTTTTTAACTATCTTTATGCAAAGAAAGAAAAAGGGACATTTATCCTTAGAATAGAAGATACCGATGAAGCAAGATCCACGGAAGCTTCAACGGGTATAATCATAAATGCAATGAAATGGTTGAAACTTAACTGGGATGAAGGTCCGGGAAACGAACTTGAAAAATATGCTCCTTATTATCAAATGAAAAGAAAAGAGCATGGAATATATCAAAAATATATAGATATACTGCTTGAAAAAGGTTATGCATATAAATGTTATTGCACACCGGAAGAAGTGGAAAAAATGAGAGAACAGGCAAGACTTGCAAAACAGCCTCCTAAATATAACGGACATTGTGCAAACTTAACTAAAGAGCAACAGGAAGAATATGAAAAACAAGGCAGAACTGCAGTTATAAGATTCAGAATGCCTAAAGAAGGCAAAATAGAGTTTGACGATGTTGTCAGAGGGCATGTAAGTTTTGAAAATGCTTTGCTTGACGATTTTGTTTTGATGAAAGCAAACGGTGTTCCTACATACAATTTTGCTTGTGTAATAGATGATCATTTAATGGAAATGTCACATGTAATCAGAGGCGACGATCACATTTCAAACACTCCCAGACAAATTCACATATTTAAAGCTTTAGGTTGGGAACCCCCTGTATTTGCACATTTATCCATGATACTCGGTTCAGACGGCGCAAGACTTTCAAAAAGACACGGTCACACTTCCGTTCTCGAATACAGGAAAGAAGGATATTTACAAGATGCATTAATAAACTATTTGGCTCTTTTAGGATGGTCAACGGAAGACAGCCAACAATTATTTTTCGGCAACAGTTTAATAGAAAATTTTTCGTTGGACAGATGTAATTCAAGCCCTGCAACATTTGATCCTTCAAAGTTGTTGTGGATGAACGGAGAGTATATCAGAAGTAAATCAGACCAGGAAATTTATGATTTGTTTATAGATTGGATAGAATATACAAACCAACAAGATTTGATAAAAGATTGGGACAGAGAGTTACTTAAAAAAGCAATATCTTTGGAACATGAAAAAATAAAATTGTTAAAAGATATTCCGGGACTTGTAGATTTCTTCTTTAAAGAATTATCTTTTGATGAACAAGCGGTATCAAAAGTTTTGTTATCCGAAACAAAAAAAGACAGTTCTAAAGTTGTGTTGGAAGAAACATTAAAAAGATTACCTAACCAACAAGATTTTTCACCGGAAGCTCTTGAAAAATACGCAAGAGATTTGGCGGTGGAGTTAGGTTTCAGTAACGGTAAAGTGTTCCATCCGATAAGAGTTGCAATTTCCGGAAGAACACAAGGACCGAGCCTTTTCCACATGATGGAAGTTATGGGAAAAGATGAAGTGTTAAAAAGAATACAAATAACCATAGACAAATTCTTTAAATAAAGAGGTAAGTAAAAATGGATCCAAAAGAACTTAATCAACATTTATTCAGTTTAATATCTATGTTTGCTTCCGCATGTTGGCAACAGTTAGGTAAAGTACCAAGTCAAATGGACGGGAAAATACATAGAGATTTAAAGTCTGCTCAAGTAACGATTGATATGCTTTTGATGTTAAGAGATAAAACCAAAGGAAACTTAACCAAAACGGAAGAAAAGCTACTGGAAGATACAATTTCCAATTTGCAAATGAACTACGCGGACGAAGCAGCTAAAGGCGACACTCCGAAAACAGAAGAACAACCTAAAGTTGAAGAAAAGAAAGACAATTTATAATTTACAATGTACAATGTATAATTAATGTTAGGAACGGAAAGGAAAAGCTTTCCGTTCCTTTGTTTTTTATAAATTATCATTCGCTGTTGTTGTTAATTATAAATTATAAATTTTACATTATAAATTGCCGTTTAAATTCTTCCCGTTTTTTATTAACATATTGGAAAATCAATATAAAAATTATAAAATAATAAGATAATGATAAAGGTTGAAAATTTATATAAATCTTTTGAAACAAAAAAAGTGTTGCAAGGTGTAAGTCTTGAAGTTAAAGACGGTGAAACTCTTGTTATAATAGGCGGGTCCGGAACGGGAAAAAGTATTTTACTTAAAAATCTCGTAGGCCTTATAAAACCGGATTCAGGTAAGATTATTATCGATGGTATAGATGTAACAAAAACCGATAAAAAAAATCTTAGAGAAATTCAAAAAAAGATTGGTTTTTTGTTTCAGGAAGCAGCGTTATTTGATTCTTTAACAATAGAAGAAAATGTTTCTTTCGGAATGAAAAATCTTACCAATTTATCCGAAGAAGAAATGAAAAAAAGAGTTTCTTCTTGTTTAAATATGGTCGGATTAAGTTCCGATATAGAAAAATTAAAACCTTCCGCATTAAGCGGCGGTATGAAAAAAAGAGTCGGACTTGCAAGATCGATAGCTTATCAACCGAAATATATTTTTTACGATGAACCGACTACCGGTCTTGACCCTATAATGTCCGATGTTATAGGTGAACTTATAATTCATTTGAAAAAAGAATTAAAAGTGTCATCCATAGTTGTTACTCACGATATGAATTCCGCTTATAAAATAGCGGATAGAATAATAATGTTGTATTTAGGCAAAGTTATTTTTGAAGGAACGGTAGAAAAGCTGAAAAAGACTATCGCTGATCCTAAATCGGTTAACGATAAAATGTTAAAACAGTTTGTTGACGGTTCAAGTGTAGGACCGATACCGGTTGAAATGTCTTTTGCAATGCACTAATTGGAAGAAATGTTCCTTTAAAATGAAAATTTTAAAAGTTTTTGCAGTTAATTATAAATTGTACATTGTAAATTATAAATTGTATTTTAAGGGGTTCTTGTGTCTAACGAATTAAAGCTTGGAATTTTTGTAACTATAGGCATAGTAGCGGTTCTTATAACCATAATGATGTTGGGAAACTACAGTTTAACCTCAAAGTATGTTGTTAACACTTACTTTGAAAATACTGCCGGTCTTCCGAAAAAATCTAAAGTAAAAATTTCCGGTGTTGATGTGGGTAACATAAAAGATATTATTTTGGAAAACGGCAAAGCAAAAGTAGTGCTTGTTATAGATAGAAACATAACATTATATTCCGATGCAACAGCAAAAATAGTTTCTATGGGAATAATAGGCACAAAGTATATAGAACTTACTCAAGGAACTCCTACAAATGCCGTTATAGAACCCGGCGGAACCATTAATGCCGCAAAAGGAGCATCTCTTGAAGAATTGATAGAAAATGCGGTAAAAAAAGTTGATGAAGTTTTAGGCAGTGCTTCCAGCGGTTTAAATAAAGATTTCTTCCAAAACCTTTATGATACTGTAGAAAATCTTAAAAAAGTAAGTAAAACAATCTCTGATAAAGAAAAACAAATCGGACAAGTTATCGACAATTTCAAAAACTTTTCTTCTAACCTGTATAGTATAACTCAAGAAAATAAACAAGATATAAGAGACATTGTTCTTGAACTTAAAAAAGTTTCCGAAAGAATCGATGAATTGGTAACAAAAGTAAGTGAAGGCGACGGAACTATTTCCACGTTAATAAACGATGAAGAAATGGCAAATAAACTTAAAGATACCGTCGGCGATATTAAAGTTACGGTTCAACAATTACAAGAATTTGTATCCAAAACAAAGAAACTTGAAATCGATTGGGAATACATGGGCAAATTCGATACAAGAAACGAAAAATATCGTAATTCTTTCGGCATAAGGTTTAGACCTACAAATCATAAATTCTATTATATCGGTATAGATAATATCGGTAATTATACAAATGAAGATGACGAATTTGAAAGAAATAATATGAACAAAATTGATGCTCTCATGGGATTCAGATCGGAAAACTTTGAAGCTTACGGCGGTGTTATGAGAAGTAAAGGCGGGGTAGGCGTAGGTTGGTCTCCTTTTGATAAGATATACGGACCTATGAGAAGACTTTATATTAATGCCGAAGCAATATTCAGAACGGAAACAGCCAAGAAAGATGATCCGGATAAAGATAAACCGAATGTTGTGCTCGGTGCAAGACTCGGTATTTTCAACTGGTTATATATCGGTGTTCAGGTTGAAGACACACTTACAAAAACAAATGTTATGCCGTACATTAAACTTAAAGTTACCGATGAAGATCTTGCAAGTATATTCGGTGTTGCAGGTATAGCTGCAACAAGTTCAAAATAAACACCTGAAGGATGGAGGAATAGAGGTATTGAGGTATAGAAAAAAACTGCACATATTTTGTGTAAATTCTTCCGTTTATAAACATTTCATACTTTAATAAATCTATATAGTTTTGTGAAAAGCAAAAAAGTTAAAACAGTATTTGTATGTCAAAGTTGCGGTTACGAATCCCCGAAATGGCTCGGGAAATGTCCGGGATGTTCAAAGTGGAACACCTTCGTAGAAGAAAAACAAGAACCGATTTTATCTTCCAATCAATCAACGAGACAATTGACGGGTTTTTCTTCCGGCACATTTCCGTTAAATGATGTTGCGGTTAAAAGTTTTGAAAGAATAAAAACCGGAATAAAAGAATTTGATCACATGATAGGCGGCGGAATTGTTCCCGGGTCTTTAACTTTACTTGGCGGTGCACCCGGAATAGGAAAATCAACTTTAATGTTACAAATTTCCGGAGCTCTTTCCAAGACAGGAACAGTATTATATATATCCGGAGAAGAATCTCTTTCACAGGTAAAATCAAGAGCTGAAAGATTAAATATTTCAAAAGACAATATTTTTCTCGCATCCGAAACGAACCTTGAAAATATAGTTGCCGCAATAAACAAAATACAGCCTAAATTTTTGGTTATAGATTCAATACAAACGACATATCATCCGGAATTTTCATCGGCTCCCGGGTCTGTTGGGCAAGTAAGAGAATGTTCCGCGGAACTTTTAAGAATAGCCAAATCTCAACATATAACGGTATTTATATTGGGACATGTAACTAAAGACGGAGATTTGGCGGGACCGAGAATTTTGGAACATATCGTTGATACCGTTTTGTATTTTGAAAATGAAAAACAACAAATATACAGAATTTTAAGAGCATATAAAAACAGGTTCGGACCGACAAGTGAAATTGGTATTTTTGAAATGAAAGCGGAGGGATTAAAAGAAGTAGAAAATCCGTCACTTATTTTTTTGAGCGAAAATTCAAATACAGTTGCCGGAAATGTGGTTACTTCTTCAATTGAAGGAACAAGACCATTACTTATAGAAATACAGTCTCTTGTTGCAAGAACAAATTTCGGACTACCGAGAAGAATGGTTTCCGGGTACGATCTAAACAGAGTAATAATAATTATCGCCGTGCTTGAAAAAAGAATCGGTATTCCGCTTGATAATCAGGATGTGTTTATAAATGTTGTCGGTGGCATAAAAATAAAAGAAACGGCATCGGATTTAGCTATAGCATGTGCAATTGCTTCTGCAAACAACGGAGTTGTTTGCCCGGACAAAACAGTTATTTTCGGTGAAGTCGGTCTTGCGGGTGAAGTAAGAGCGGTATCCCAAATAAGAGAAAGACTAACCGAAGCAGAAAAGTTGGGATTTAAAAAAGCGATTATCCCGAAAAGCAATTTAAAAAGTTTAAATTATAAAGGTAAAATTGAAATTATCGGTGTAACCAATGTTCACAGTGCAATACAAGCAATACGATAATTTTTAGGAGATATAATATGATAAGATTTTCAACAGCAGGCGAATCGCACGGACAAGGAATAGTAGCGATACTTGAAGGTATTCCGGCAGGACTTAACATAAATACGGAAGATATAGATGTAGATCTTGCAAGAAGACAAAAAGGTTACGGCAGAGGACAAAGAATGAACATAGAAACAGACCAGGTTCATATCTTGTCCGGAGTAAGGTATGCAAAATCTATGGGCTCACCGATAACACTTTTTATTTTTAACAGAGATTGGGAAAATTGGCAATCGGTGATGTCTCCGACAAGCGTGGATATCGACGGTAAACATCTAAAAAAACCAAGACCGGGCCATGCCGATTTGGCAGGGCTTATGAAATACGGTGTGGATGATTTCAGAAACATTTTGGAAAGAGCTTCCGCAAGAGAAACCGCCGCAAGAGTTGCAGTAGGTGCAGTTTGCAGAGAATTATTAAAAGAGTTCGGAATAAATATTTATTCTTACGTTGAAACAATAGGAAAAGTTTCCGCAAAGATGTCGGGCATAGATAAATCGCAAATTCAACATTTGGCTGAAATGTCTTTTGTAAGATGTCCGGATAAAACAGCATCAAAAAAAATGATTCAAATAATAAAACAGGCAAGTTCAAAAGGCGACACTTTAGGTGGAAAATTTAAAGTTGTTGCCGAAAATGTTCCTATCGGGTTGGGAAGTCATACCCAATGGGACTTAAAACTTGACGGCAGACTTGCACAAAGTTTAATGTCTATTCAGGCGATTAAAGCAGTGGAAGTCGGTATGGGTACAAAATTTGCAAGCACTTTGGGTTCTGCTTCACATGATGAAATTTTTTATTCAAATAAAAAAGGTTTTTACAGAACTACCAACAGAGCAGGCGGAACAGAAGGCGGTATGAGTAACGGAGAAAACATCGAAATATCCTGTACAATGAAACCGATACCGTCATTATCGAAACCTTTAAAATCCGTAAATATAGATACGAAAAAAGTTGAAAAAGCTGAAGCGGTAAGAAGCGATGTTTGTGCCGTTCCTGCCGCAGGTATTGTTGGTGAAGCTGCCGTAGCTTTCGAACTTGCAAGAGCAATGGTAGAAAAGTTCGGCGGAGATTGTTTGGAAGACATGAAAAACAATTATAAGGCTTATGTATCGAGGATACAAATAATATAATGAAAAATATTGTTTTAACGGGATTTATGGGAACGGGCAAAACAACCGTAGGGCAGTTGTTGGCCGAAGAATTGCACAGACAATTTTTTGATACGGACCAAGTTATCGAAGAGAAGTTAGGCGCATCAATAAAAGAAATTTTTAAAAGAATAGGTGAACCGAAATTCAGAGAATTCGAAACCGAAACCATTGCCCTAATATCTAACCTTGAAGACAGTGTTATTTCCTGCGGCGGAGGAGTTGTAGTTAATCCCGAAAATGTTAAAAACTTAAACAGAAACGGAATAATAATAAACTTATATGCATCTCCGGAACATATTTTTAAAAGATTGTATGAATACGATACAAGACCTTTAATAAAACAAATGCTTAATCCGTTGGAAGGAATAAAAAAATTGTTAGCTCAAAGACAAAAGGCATACGAACAATGCGCATTTGCAATAGATACCGACAATTTATCTCCGGAGCAGGTTGTAAAAAAAATATTGGAACATAAACTCGTAAAGGATATTTTAAAATGAAAAATTTATTTAAAAGTATTTTCATATTTGCTTTATTTATATTACCGACTTTTTGTTTTGCCGAAAATACCGATAACAACCGAGAAGATGTGCAAATAAAAACAATAGACAGAGAAAACTATCAAGTTCAAATAAAGCAATATAACAAAGAATATCCCGTGATATTATATGTCGTCTTTAAAGAATCTACCCCTCTTCTCGATGAAATAAGAAAAATATTGAGAACGGAACTTGTATCTTTAACAAAAACAAGAAGAATAGAAAACGATATTGTTGCATCGGCATGGTTTGATAACCAAGTGTCTGACGATTTGGAAAAAATAGAATTAACAAACAAGTACGGTGCTTTTGTAAGAATTTACGATAAAGAAAAGAAAAAAGAGGCCGGAACAGTATCTTTCCCGGAATATTTAAAATATCTCAAAAAGAAAAAAGAAGAAGATAAGAATAAAGACAAACAAATCTCTTAAAAATAATTAAGTATACAAGATATTAATAAATTATTTCTTCTTCCCTTCTGTTTCTCATACCTTTAGAGTACAAATAAATAAACGGAACAAATAGTAATGCCAAGCCTAATGCAAAAGTAAGACCGCCGCAAACAGCTATAGCCATAGGTTGGTTGGTTGTAGCACCTTCACCGAGACCGAGTGCCAACGGAATAAGACCTACAACTGTAGTCAATGTTGTCATTATGATAGGTCTTAAATGGTCTGCCGTTGTTGAAACAACCATCTTTTTTAATTCAAGCATATCATCGTATTTGCCCGGATTTTGAGAAAGATGATAGTTGTATCTGTCTACAAGCAAAATAGAAATATTAACAACGTTACCCACCAACATTATTATACCCAACATAGATATCGAGTTGATTGATTGTCCCGTAACAAGAAGCGTTAATAAAGAACCTATTATACCTAAAGGAACTGCAGTCATAACTATTATAGGTTGTAATAACGATTCGAATTCAGATGCCAATATCATATAAATAATTATAATACCCAATATCAATGCAAACGATACTTGAGACAACGCTTCCTTCATTGCAAGCATTTCTCCCGTAATAAAAGTGCTTATGTCTTTATTGTTATATGAATCATCTAACAATTCTTGCAATTCTCCTACAGCTGAAGTAAAGTTACCTTTAACGTTTGCCGTAACAAGGTATGTTCTTTCTCCTTCGATTCTTTTGATTGCAGGTAAGGTTTTTACAAAATTTGCTTGTGCAATCTGTTTTAACTGAATTGTCATACCCCATTGCGAGTATGCTGTCATTTCCAAAACTTTATCCAATGTGTCTCTGTCTTTGGGTTGCATTCTAACTCTTATATCCATTTCATCGTCGGGAAGTTTTAATTTTGTTGCAACGAACCCTTTTATTCCCGCAAGAGTCATGGCAGCAATATCCTGTGTAGATAGTCCGAACAATGATGCTCTTTCTCTGTCGATTGTAAGTCTCAGTTCGGGAACTTCATCGGAAGGATCGATTTTGATACCGTAAAACTGAGGCATACCTTCCATTTGATTTTTTAATTTATCCGCATATTCTCTTAATTTCGACAATTCTTTACCTTTTATTTCCACCGTAACACCGGCAGTAGAACCTATACCGGAGCCGAAAAGTCCCTGTTGAGTAATAAATTCAACATCAAGATCTTTCATATTCCATTTTTTTATTTCATCGCTTAAATCGGCAACGATTTCGTTTGTTGACAGTCCTTTCGAAGTTAAGTTTGTTATTATTCTTGCCTGATAACTTCCGGATGTTTCTATTCCTCCTCCGCTATTATCTTCTCCGGTAGAACCTACTGTCGTTGAAACGTCTTTTACTTCATCGTATTTTGAAATTGCTTTTTCTATTTTTCTTACCACACCATCGGTAATTTCAAGCGGAGTATCCGGATGCATTGCCACATTTAAAACAAATCTTCTTTCATCGGATTTTGCCATAAATTCTTTAGGTATAAAATAAACTATCATAGCACCGAGCAATGCATATAAAAGTACAAAAGTGAAAACTTGTAAAGCTTTTAGATTAAGTGTAGACTTCAAAATAGGAACAAAATATTCCTGTATTGCTTTTCTTCCCGCAGTAACCGAAATATTGTGAACATTTGCCGTAAGTGAAAGTCTCGGCACCAAAAACATAGCTGAAAATATAGATGCTATCATAGCATAAGTTATTGTTAAAGCAAGTTGTTTAAATAATTGTCCTATCATACCTGCAACGAACACAAAAGGTATGAATATTGCAATGGTGGTAATTGTGGAACTTAAAATAGGTGCAAGAAGCGTGGATGAGGCCTGATAAATACATTCTTTTTTTGGTAAATGTTTGTTTCGATGCAGTGCCATCAAAATATTTTCTATAACGACGTTACCGTTATCAACAACCATACCGATACCGATAGTTAATCCTCCCAAAGACATGGAGTTGATTGTTATTCCCTGAAAATACATAATACTTAATGTAACACACAAGCTTATAGGTATTGCGGTATTGATAATTGCAGAACCTACAAAACTTTCCATGAAGAAATATAACAAAATAAAAGTTAATAATATACCTTGCAAGCCCGACTGATATATACTTGTTAACGATTGCTTAATAAATATTGATTGATCGTAAATTACTTTTATATCAACATTTTCAGGAAGTTTTTCTTTAATATCTTTCAATTTATCTTGTACTACTTTTGACATATTTATAAGATTTGCTCCGGACTGAGGATAAACACCGATAGAAATATTGTCTTGCGAATTATACCTGGACATACCTTTTCTGTCTTGCAAAGATTCTTTTACATCGGCAACATCTCGCATATAAACAATCTTTTCACCTGTTTCACCTTGATAAGTTCTGTCTCTTCTGTATCTTGCGTTTCCTCCTCGCTGATCTTGCTTACCGAACGAAAGGTTTTCAATATCTTCAATACCTTTAAATTCACCTACGGTTTTAACTATATATTCATGTTTTTCTTCTTTGATTGTTCCGGCAGGATAAGTAATGTTTGCGGTCTGCAAAGATGTAATAACATCCGTAATTGCCAATTGGTTTGCAAGAAGTCTTCCTTTATCGATTTCCACCAAAATTTCTTTTTGTTCTCCGCCTTTTAAATCTACCTTTGCAACACCTTCCAATCTTTCAAATTCATCTTTCACGTTTTTTTTCAGCATATGTCTTAAATCAGCCATTTCCATTAAAGTGGGTTGCATATCTTTATATGTGGCAGACAAAATCATCGCTTCCACCTGCATAGGATTATATTTTAATACAACAGGATCAAGAGCATCTTTAGGCAGCGATTCTTTTATCAAATCTATTTTTTCTCTTATATCCATTGAAGCAAAATCCATATTCGTTCCCCACAAAAATTCGCATGATACTATGGACACTCCTTCCTTGGATATAGACGATACTCTTTTAATTTTTTTTACCGTTCCGGCAGACTCTTCAACTAACTTACTTATTAATTTTTCCGACTCTTCAGGACCTGCACCTTCATATTTTGTAACAATAGTAATTTGAGGGTATTCCATTGCAGGGAACAATTCTTGAGGAATTCTTGTCCATGCAATAACACCCATAAGTATTACGGATAAAAATATCATAACGGTGGTTACCGGTCTATCTACAGGCAATCTTAATAAACTCATAATTTTTTCTCTCTTATATCAGCTTAAAGCTTAGAGCTTATAGCTTATAGTTTTTGATAAAATTCACTTTATTAATTTTTAATTAATTATCATATTTTGTACAAAACAAAACACTTACAACTTATCAAAAATTGCTGTGCAATTTTTACCGACATTATACATTGTAAATTGTAAACTATAAATTGTCGTTCGTTACTATATATTTTCAAACTCTTCCCTGTCCCGATTTGAAAACTTCTTATACATTTTACTAAATAAGTTAAATAAGAACATCAAACCGAGAGCTTTAAAGAATTTATAAAAACTGCTTTTCGGCCTTTCCAATACATAATATGCCGTAGGAATTATAAGCATTGTAAGTAACGTTCCTGTTATCGTTCCGCATAAAACCGTAAGTCCCAACGATCTCCACATGGAAGCAGATTCGTCTCTACTTAAAACCATAGGCAAAAGTCCCAATGTTTTCATAAGCATGGTTATAAGTTCAGGTCTTAGTCTTTCCTTACAACTTTCAAAAATAACTCTCAACAAATTTGTTCTGCCTACTCGTCTCTGGTTTATTTTATCGACAATAATAATAGAACTGTACACAATACAACCGAACAAAATCATTATACCTATCCACACTCCCAAACTGATAGGCTTTTTAAATATCCACAGCGAAAAAGCTACTCCTATCATACTTAAAGGCAATGCAAACATTATTAAAGCCGGTTGCATATAAGATTCGAATATGGATGCAAGAACAAAAAATATAAGTATAATAACAAGTGCAACGGCAAGCATAAATTGTCCTCTGTTTTTAACGGTTTTTTCATAATCACCGGAAATATTAAAAGAATAATCCTGAGGAAAAGCCACACCTTTTAATGTCGCTTTTATTTTTTCTGCTGCCGTTGTAAGTCCTATTTTTGCCCTGTTTGCACTTATCTGTATAAATCTTTTTTTATTTTTTCTCCAAATTTCCTGATTTGATTTTAGTTGTGTCATATCGGTAACCTGCCCGACATAAACAACATCTTTTCTCGGATTAACGACTCCTATAAACGGTATTTGTTCAACATTTGTTATACTGTCGGGATAGAGTCTGCATATTGTTTCTATCTGTTTACCTTCGGTTCTATACTGTGTTGCAATAAGACCTCTCAGTTGGCAATGTAATGTGTTACTGAAATAATATGTAGTTAACCCGAAAACCGCCAATCTGTCATAGTCAACGGTTAAAATAACTTCGGGTTCATCTTCTCTCATTCTTATTTTAACATCTGTAAGACCTTTAACCTGCTGCAATCTGCCGGAAGCGGAAAATGCAAGTTGTTTTAAAGTATCATAGTTCTGCCCGTAAAAATCAACATATATTTCTTTTGAAGCGGAACTTTGCGAATCCTGAAAATATACAAATGCCGGCGAAAATTCTCCGAACCTTTTTCTAAATTCTTCTTTAAATTCTTCCGCTCTTTCATAAACGGTTACTTCAACAAATGTGTGAAGTTTTTCGACTTTCGAAGAAACTCTTTCAACCCAATCGTGATAACTCATTAAAGCCTGTTCCATTTTCCTTACAACTTCGTTTGAAACTTCTATTCTTGTTGCGGGAGGAAACTGTACACCTATACGAAAAGTGTTAACACTGCCCGGATCCATAAATTCGGAATCTCTCGTCATCATTATTTTTGCCGACAATAAAAATAAAAGAAGCGTAAATAACCAAACATAAGTTTGCCACTTAAAACAAAACTTTAATATTCTTCCGTAAATATGTCTTACTTTTATGTACCATTTTTGAAAATCCAAATCGAACTTATTTTGCCATCTGTAAATTTCCACCGGAATAAACATCATTGTAGCAACAACCGAAGCTACCAATGCAAAAGTTATGGTTAAACCGAACGGAACATACATCTGCCTTATTTCCGGTTCCAAAAATACTAACGGCAAAAACACAATTATTGTCGTAACCGTAGATGCAAATATCGGTTGCCAAAGTTCCGCGGTTCCTCTAACAACAAGTTCGGCTTTTGTAGCAAAAGTTTTTCTGTGATGATGAAAAGCTATATTTTCCAATACAACGATAGAATTATCCATAACATTTGCCATACCCATGGCAAGACCGCTCAACGTCATTATGTTAAATGTTTGGTTTGTGAAATACATAAGAATGATACACATAAACAAACTTAACGGCATTGTTGTTGCAACTATAAAAATACTTCTTACATTTTTCATAAAAAGGAACAATACTCCGGCAAGGATTATACCGCCCAAAACAAGCGCTTCAACGAGTGATGAAATTGCTTTTTGAATATATTCCGCATCATTTTTAACTATAGTTATATTGATATCGGGATCTAAAATCTCTTTAAGTTTATCGATAATTTGTAAAGCTTCTTTTGCAACGGTTATAGTATTTGCGGTAGATTCTTTTTGAATATAAATGGAAACAACATCCTGAACATTAAGCCTTGAATAAGATGTCGGTTCATAATAAGAATCTCTTATAGAGGCAATATCTCCTATTCTTACTATTGAACCTGAAGGAGTAATAGCTATGGCAGTATTTTGTATTTCTTCTATACTGTTGTATTCACCGGTAGCTCTTATAACGAATTTATTACTGTTTCTTGTAATTTCTCCCGCGGAAATCGATAAATTTGCAAGATTGATTTTTTGAACAACCTCAAGAATGGAAAGTTTGTATCCCAAAAGTTTTGCATTATCCATCTCTATCAAGAACTTTCTTTCTCTTCCGCCACCGAACTCAACATTTGCAACACCTGCCACTCTCATAATTTTTTCTTTCAGTTGTTCTTCGGCAATTTCTCTTAACTGTTCAGGCGTTTTTTCTTCGGAGCTTAAAGACAATATCAATATCGGACTGTCAGATTGTTCGAATTTTGCAATAATAGGTTTTTCTGTCTCTTTCGGAAGGTTATGTTTTATCATTGCTATTTTTTCTCTTATATCAATAACAATGAAATCCGTATCTACATTATGATGAAACATCATCATAATATTTGATTCCGATTCTTTGGACGAAGAAATCATTTCTTTTAAACCGTTAAGTTCCGCAAAAACTTCCTCTAACGGTTTTGTTACATATTTTTCAACTTCACTGGCGGCAACACCGCCTCTGAGTCTTGTAATAACACTTACTAAACCGGATTGTGCGCTTGGATTTAATTCTACGGGGATTCTAAAGGTTGTGATAGCGGAAAATAAAATCATGGCAATAACAAGCATTAAAGTTGTTACCGGTTTTTTTATTCCGAATTCTATCATTTATTATCCTTTGAACTGCAATTGCATATCAAAAATATACATCGGTGCCCTACGGACTATTGACTATCCGTTAGTTTATTTGGATATATAGTTCAAACCATTCACCAATTTACCAACTTTCTGTTCCGCAAAAAGTTTATCATCCTATAAACTTATCTTTATTTTTTCGGTGTTGTATCAACAGTATCTTCTATTGCTTCCAAGAACTTAACTTTCATTCCGTCACTTAATTGTCCCTGGGTTTCTATAACAACAAGTTCACCTATTTGGATACCTTGTTCAACAACAGTTTTATCCGTCAATTTTTCGCCTAACTGGCAAGGTCTCATCAAAATTGTTCCTTCACCCGGTGTTCTGTAATCCGGAGAAACTACGGGAACCAAAAATGCATTTTCGCCTAAAGAGACGATACTATCATTTGGAACAAGCATAACATCTTTCAATTCTTTAAGTAATATTACTCCTCTTCCGAACATACCGGATCTTAATTTTCCTTCATCATTTTCAACACTTACTTTTATTGTTGATGTTCTCGTTCTTTCTTTAACCGTAGGAGCGATTTCCGTTAATGTGCCATAAAATTCTTTACCGTGGTAAGAGTCGCAATTGATGGTTACGGTTTGTCCTACGGCAAGTTTATGAACATCTTTTTCAGGAATATCAACTTCAAAATTTGTTCCTTTGTCACTGATAAATTTTGCTATAACATCTTGCGGTGTAATATAATCGCCGGGTTTTATTATTATTTCGGCCAAAATTCCGTCACTCGGTGCCAACATATTTGTTTTTGCCAAATTCGATTGAGAAAGTTCCAATTCGGATAAAGCAGCTTTTACCTTCGAACGGGCAGATTGAATTTCATATTTTGCTTCATATAATTTACTTTCCGAAAGAGCTTTCATTCTGTACAACTCTTCATAAACTTTGTATCTTTCCATAGCTGAATTATATGCGGAAACTTCACTCTTATATTTACTTTGTGCATAGTCCGCTTTCGTCATTGCATCTTTAGGATCCAAAGAACAAATAACATCTCCCTGTTTAAGTCTTGCACCTTCTTTGTAGTTATAAGATGCAAGTTGCCCGTCAAGTTCAAATCTCATTTCGTTTTCAACGGCACCTTTTATCGTTCCCATTGTAGTGTATGTATCTTTATAATCTTCTTTTTTAGCTTTTTTAACCTTCACCGTTATCATATCCTGTTTCTCTTCGACAACTTTTTCTTTTGCAAAATAAACGAAATAAATTAAAATACCCAAAAGAATAAGACCCAAGCATGCAAGTGTAATTATTGCATTTCTTTTAAACTTAGGATACTTTTGTGATATTTGATTGTACCTGTAAGTAACACTTTCTATAAACTTGTAATATAAATACTTGAAATTCAAAATATTCCTCCAAAAAATTATCTTAAACTCATTAAAGTAAGTTTTTCCAACTCTACTATTGCCGCATGGTTAGAATAAAGAGCTTTCGCAAAAGCTGCTATAGCCTCGGCATAATTCCAACTTTCTTCCATCAAAGCTACCGTTTCTATTTCATACAAATCATTTCTCTTTTTCATAAGTGCAAGTTTTCTTTCTTTAACGGTTAACTCGTTTCTGGTAGTTCTTGCATTATTCAAAGAAAGTATATATTCATTGTATGCTTTTTCAACCGAAAGTCTGCTGTTTTTCAACAAATCCATCAATTCTGCATTTAATTGTCTTTGAGAAACAGCACTTTCTTTAGCATCTATAAAAAACTGTATATCATCTAAAACACCTAATTGAACAGACAACGTATCAACTTCAACTCTTTTACTTGCATCAACAATCGTTGCAGGATCCGTTCTATCCATACTGTAACTTGCAGCTAAAGAATTTCCCCATAATCCCCACGAAAGTTTTGCCGCTAAAGACCACTGAGTGGTAAGATCTAACGGTTCGGTAATAAAAGCTTCTCCTGTTTTTCCGTAAAAACCTTCCAATGCCAATTGAGGATGAACTTTGGATTTACTTATTTTGATTTTTTGTTCGGCCATTTCAAGTTGTAATCTTGCAAGTTGCACATCAAGATTATTAGACTGAACAAAACTTACACAATCTTGTGCCGTAAAAGCTATCTCAAAAGCGTCCGAAGGCAACTCATCCGAAACGGTTGCCGGAATTTCTTCCAACGTATTTACACCTACGGTTTCTATTAATTTCTGTGTAGAAAATTCAAGATTTATTCTTGAAGTGCTTAACAAATTTGCAACTTTATCCCTAAAATTTTCAGATTCGGCCAAGTCAAGATTTGATATAGCCTTAGCTTTATATTCAACTCTCGTCTTTAAAAATAAAGTTTCAACCTGTTCAAAAGCTTTACTTAAAGCAGCATATTCCATTTTTAAAGTAAGGTATTCGTAATAAGCAAGTTTCACATTCGCATACAAGTCTTCTTTAGCCTTAGTATAATTATACTTTGCGGCATCTTTCATCATTTTGTTATATTTATAATTAGCTTTATTTGCACCACCGGTATATATAGGCATTGTAGCTCTTGCACCTATACTTTCCGATTTATATTCGGTTTCACTTCCTATACTGCTGTCAGACATGCCGGAATACAAAGCTGTTTTACCTTTCGATTGTTCGGCCTGTAAAAATAACTGCGGGAAATGAGAACGGATGGAATTTACAACTCTTAATTGAGCTAAATCCACCTGTTCCGCTGCTACCGCTATTTTTTGGTCTCGTGCCTGTGCCAGTTTAAGACATTCTTCAAGAAACTCGTCCATGCAAAAACATGGTTGGACACACAAGAACCCTATAGTTATTAAAGCCGTTATTTTTTTTATCACAAAATATCCCTTTTACTATCTATAAAAGTATATAAGAAAAACATGATTTTGTCAACTAAAATCAATAAGAAAAATCAATAAGTTTTTTCATTTTTATACTTTTTAAATATCTTCTTTCTGTAAACAAACAAAAACACTATTACAATAGCCAGAGTAACAAAAACTGCCGGAACTATATATTTTGCAACATAATTTTCAATTATATACTCGGCATACGGCTTTCCGCACAACAAAACACCCACAGCAAGCATAATCCAAGATAATATATATACAGCGATCGATAAAACATAAAAAAACTTTTTTCCTGTTTTTTGACCGCAATATCCGCAAACCAAAGCTCCGCCCCAACCGAAAGGTACATTTATCAAAATTAAGATAATTCCTATTACCTGTTCTACCGTCATTTTTCTTTTTTGTGTAAGAGAATTTCATCCAAACAAGAAAGATTTTGTTTTATTCTTGCAAGAAAATTTTCGTATTCGGCTAAGTTAGGGTTATACTTTAACAACTGTTCCAATCCCGAAACAATATCTTTTTTTATATCACCGCTTGATTTTTTACTTTTGGGAATCGTATGCAATATACACAAATTTCTTGCTTTTGCCGGTTTTATTTTTATCAAATCAAGTTCTATTCTTTTTGCGATAAAAGTCAATATATCTATTTCGTCTTTTATATAGTCTTCGTTTTTTATTGTATTTATTAAATCTTCCACACCGAAATATATTACGGGTTCAAAATCTATCGATGCCAACTCCTCTATTTCTTTGGATAGAGCGGTAAAATCGGACAACATTTTTTTTCTTAAACTCTTTGCATTTTTTTCATCTTCTTTAGGATAGACATAAGCAATAAGTTCGTTTTGAAGGTCTTGATACATAAAGAAATGTTCATGATAAAAAACTTTATGACATTTCGGACATTCTACCGTGTTAAATCTGCCCGATAAAAGGACCTCTTTTAAATCGGGATCATCAAACACATTTATTGCCTTCCAAAGCTCCGCTTCGAAAGTTTCTCCGCAACTGCATTTAATTTCACAATTAGATAATATAGACATTTTGTATATTTTATAATTTTTACACAATATTTTTCAAACAAAAGAGAAAAATTTTAGTATAATATGATAATAATTTTTGTCGTAAGAGGTATTGGTAATGAACGGAAATTCAATTAAAACTTTTTTTCTGTTATTATTAATGACGGTTTTCTTTTTGTTTATAGGTGAACTTCTAGGCGGAGTCAAAGGTATGCAAATTGCCTTAATTTTAGCAATAGTAATGAATTTTATATCTTACTTTTTTTCCGATTCCATGGTTCTTGCGGCATATAGAGCAAAACCCGTGTCTCAGGAACAAGATCCCAGACTCCACAGCATAGTAACGGAACTTGCCATGCAGGCAAAAATTCCGGTTCCGAAAATTTATAAAATAAACACAAATATGCCGAACGCTTTTGCTACGGGAAGAAACCCGCAACATGCAGCCGTTGCTGTTACCGAAGGCATTTTAAGATTATTGGATGATAGAGAATTAAGAGGAGTTTTGGCTCACGAACTTGCTCATGTAAAAAACAGAGATATTTTAATAAGTTGTATAGCGGCAACTTTATCGGGTGCAATTATGTATCTTGTAAGATTCGGCCTTGTGTTAAGCGGAGGAAGAAACGACAGAAACAATTCCAACCTGATTATCACCTTACTTTTAATGATACTTGCTCCTATTGCCGCAAGTCTTATACAAATGGCAATTTCAAGATCAAGAGAATATATTGCAGATGCCGACGGTGCAAAAATTTCCGGTGACCCTTTGGCACTTGCTTCAGCATTAAGAAAGTTGGCTTACGGTAACTCAAGGCAACAAAACAATGTATCCGAATCTACCGCACACATGTTTATAGTTAATCCTTTAACAGGTAAAAATTTGCAGGGGTTATTTTCTACTCATCCCCCTATAGATAACAGAATAAAAAAACTTGAAGAAATGGCCGGAGTTTTTAAAAACAGTAATCAAGGAACTCCGAAGGTGATATATTAATGGCTAAACAAAAAAAACAATTCTTACTTGATATAGAACCTAAACAATTATATTCTGTCTTAAAACCTATCGTCAGCGAAAATTACAGAACAGACCAAATAATTCAATGGATATACTCAAAAAAAGTTTTGGATTTTGAGGGATTTACAAACATATCCAAAGATATCAGAGGAAACCTCGAATCTTCTTTTACGTTAAGAAGTTTTACCAATGTAATTAAAGATGAATCCATTCTTGACGGAACGGTCCGTTACACATTCAGAACTTACGACAACAAATATATTTATGCGGTATGTTTACCTGCGGACAACAAAAAAACAGTTTGCATTTCCACGCAGGTAGGGTGTCCCGTTTCATGTAAATTTTGTTTATCCGGCAAAACTAAATTTGTAAGAAATTTATCCAGAGGCGAAATTTTGGAAGAAATTTTGCACATAGAAAACGATATAAAAGAAAGAGTGTCCGGTATTTTGTTTATGGGTATGGGAGAACCTATGCTGAATTATAAAAATTTAACATCGGTAATAAAAACTCTTATATCAAAAAAAGAAATGAATATCGGTAAAAGACATATTACCGTTTCTTCCATGGGAATAATTCCGGCAATAAAAAATCTTGCAAACGAAATGTACGGTGTACGGTTTGCGCTTTCACTGCACGCAACCGACGACAAACAAAGAACAAAAATAATTCCCAACAATTTCGGTACAACAATATCCGACTTATTAAATGTTTGCAAATACTATCTTAAAAAAACAAGTTCAAGAGTAACAATAGAATATATTTTGTTGAAAGATTTTAACGATACATCAACGGACGCTCACAGACTTGCAAGACTTATGAAAACAAACGGACTTGTAAATCCGAGTGTGCAGGTAAACTTAATACCTTACAACGAAACTAACAGTTTCGATTACAAAACTCCGTTACAAGTATCAATATTAAATTTCAAAAAAATATTAAAATTGAACGGTATAACGGTAAACATAAGAGAACCTAAAGGTTTGGATATCGGTGCGGCATGCGGACAATTAGGTAAGAAATAAAAAGAGGATAACTTTAATGAAAACAGCAATAGCATTGGGCGGCGGCGGAGCAAGAGCTTTAGCACATATCGGTGTACTGAAAGTTTTGGAATCAAACAATATCAAGTTCGATTATATTACCGGAACATCCATGGGTTCGGTTATCGGTTGTTTGTATGCCGTAGGAGAAAAGCCCGAAACAATAGAAAAAACTTTAAAAGATTATTTTTTCAATAAACTGTTTTCTAAAATGAATATGCAGAAAATGCAAGATGAAAACCAGGTAACTTCCGCAAGAAGTTTGATAAGAAAAGCAAGAGAGTTCGTTAAATACGGTTCTCAGGAAGGAGGCAGCTCATTTTTATCTCACTCTATTTTGGAAGATTTGGTTAATACCGTAATTCCCGATATGGATATATCCGATACAAATATACCGTTTGCTTGTGTGGCAACGGATATTACCAACGGTAAAGAAAAAATATTTACTAAAGGTCCTTTAAGAAAAATCGTTTTGGCATCAGCTTCAATTCCGGGAGTTTTTCCCCCTGTAAACATAGATAACGTTTGGTATACCGACGGTGCACATGTTAACGTTACGCCTGTAACCGTAGCAAAAATGTTCGGAGCGGACTTTGTTTTAGCATCGGATGTTAAAAGCAAACTAAAAACTTTGGAAACTTTACCTGCAAATGCAAAAGATATTATGAACAGATGCAACTTTATTGCAAGTCACTTGTTTTATGAAATACTTATAAAAAATGCAGATGTTATAATAGAACCTAACATAAAGCAAATATCATGGTCTGAATTTAACAAATTTAATTTGATGGTAAACGAAGGTAAAAAAGCAGCGGAAACAAAAATACAGGAAATACAAAATAAATTGAAAAAATATAACACTCCAACCGCAAAATGTAAAAGATTTATTAAAAAAATATTTAATCATAACGACAAAAATTTGAAAGCTGCACTGTTTTAAATTTTTTTACACATAAAAAAAAGCAGAGAGGGTTTTCTCGCTGCCTTTTTTTTATTTTAAGAATTATTTTTTTGCTTTTTTATCTTTTTTAGGTTGGATTTTCTCTTCAACTTTATCCTGTTTATCTTTTCTAAATTTAGCCATCATTTCTTTTCTGCTTTGTTCCATTTTTGTGTACTGTTCAAAAGACAAAACACTTCTTACTTTTAATTTACTTTCAATATTTATTCTTGAAATATCGGCACTCGTTTGTTGAATTTCGGCTGCTAATTTGTTTATAACATTCATATCAATATTTTCTTTCATTAGTTCTTCATCTATCAAATCCATTTTTTGTTTGATGTTTTGTCTTAACTCTTTCTTTCTTGACATATCTTCTTTCATCATTTCGTTCAATTGTGTCTTTTGAGCATCCGTAATGTTTAATTCTTTAGCTATTTTTTCAAAATCAAGTCCCATCTTTTGATGATGCATATGTGGTGGTTCAGGCATATCACCTTTTTCCTGCGGCGGTACCGCATACAAAGAAGTTGTTACCAACAATGCTACTGCCAAACTTAAAATTTTTTTCATGCTATCCCCCTTAAAACTACAATTTATAATTTTTAATTTACAATTATCAATTTCGGTGTCCTTCGGACTAATCTTTATAGATTCACCATATCACTTTATAGCCTACTATCAGTTTAGATAACACATGTATAAAAAAAGTTACAAGCCTTACAAATTACTGTTTCATTAATTACTAATTACTAATTTCTAATTAATAATTGTCATCAATCGATTCGGCGTAAGATTTTGAATTTAGGCAAGGCTTGCCGAAGCGAAGTAATCTATAAGATATTCGTTCGCAGGACACCGAAAACTTTTCACCCTTTCACCTCTTCACCTGTCATTAGTCGTATCTTAAGGCTTCTATCGGTGATAATTCCGATGCTTTTTTCGCAGGCCATAAACCAAACACTATACCTACAATCGCAGAAAAGCCTACAGATAACACAATTGAAAAAGTAGATATAAATGTTGCCCACCCAGCAACTTTAGATACAATAACCGATATTCCGATACCTAAACTCACCCCAAGTATTCCGCCCAGCAAAGACAGTACCGAAGACTCTATTAAAAATTGTAAAAGAACTGCAATTCTTGTTGCACCGATAGCTTTTCTTAAACCTATTTCTCTTGTCCTTTCGCTTACGCTTACAAGCATTATGTTCATAATACCGATACCGCCGACTATCAACGAGATACCGGCAACGGCACCCAACAGCATAGTCATGGTTTGTGTTGTGGATGTAAGCATTTGTATCATATCCGACATATTTCTTATTCTGAAAGCATCCGCCTGTTCGGATGTAAGCTTATTTCTTTCAAGCATTGTTTGCAACAAATAAGTTTCCGTTTCACTCATTTTACCGTCTTGTACTTCAACCGATACCGACGAAACATATTGTGTACCGAACAATCTTTTCATTGCGGTATTTAACGGAACAATTATAATATCATCGCCGTCTCTCGGACCTTGTGCACCTTTCACGGGCAAAACACCTATAACTCTGAACTGTTTTCTGTTAATTTTAATATATTTACCTACGGGGTTTTCATTACCGAAAAGATTTTTTACTACGGTTGTACCTATAACACACACTTTAGATAAATTTTCGTTTTCCGATTTTGTAAAAAATCTGCCGTATTGCGGAACGGCATTTTGTAAATATTGGTAAACGGGAGTAGCTCCCGTAATAGAGGTGTTAGTATTTTTGTTACCGTAAACTATTTGTGCAGAACCGCTGACATTCGGATCTATATTTTTTATAAGTTCCTTATTTTCCGCAAGAGCATCAACATCTTTCAAATATATTCTTCTTGCCACTGACCCGGAAACACCGCCTAACGAAATTCTTCCAGGCATTAAATATAATAAATTGGTTCCCATAGATGTTATCTGTTGTTCGAGTGCCTTTTGCGCACCGTTACCTAAAGCTAACATGGATATAATTGAAGCAACACCTATGATAATACCAAGCATAGTTAAAATTGATCTTGTTTTGTTTGAAATAATTGCTCTTATTGCGGAAAAAAAGTTTTCCGCAAATTCGGCTATACTTAAATGCGAAGATTCTTTTTTTATTTTCAAAGGTTTTGTATCTTTTCTTTCTTTTTTCTTTTGAATTGTGTCGGACAAAACTTGTCCGTCTTTAATCATTATAAGTCTGTCCGCCCATTTTGCAATATCGGGCTCATGGGTAACCAAAATAACACTTATACCTTTTTTATTTAAGTCGGTTAATATCTGCATTATTTCGTTGGATTGTTTTGAAGATAAATTTCCCGTAGGTTCATCGGCAAAAATTATTTTAGGGTCATTTACCAAAGATCTTGCTATTGCCACCCTTTGCTGTTGTCCGCCGGAAAGTTGTGTGGGTTTATGTTCTATTCTGTCACTTAACCCTACCTCTTTAAGTAACTGTTCCGCTTTTTCTTTTCTGTTTTTACCGCCGGAATACACCATCGGCAAAGCAACATTGTCTGTAGCGGTCATTTTATTTAACAAATTATATTGTTGAAAAACAAAACCTATAATTTTCGATCTTAAAAATGCCGTTTGGTTATCGTTAAACTTTAAAACATTTTCGCCGTATATTTCGTATACACCGTCGGTAGGTCTGTCGAGCAATCCTAATATATGCATCAAAGTGGATTTACCGGAACCGGAAGGCCCCATAATGGCTACAAACTCGCCTTCTTCGACGGTTAAGTTTATACCTTTTAAAATATCAAGACGGTTATCGCCGACATTATAAACTTTGGTAATATTTTTTATTTGTAATAATGGTACATGCTTTTCCATTAAAAAAATTACTCCTAATTTTAGGTTATGGGATTAACAACGAGATCCCGCATCAAGTGCGGGATGACACGGCACTGGATTACTTCGCTTCGCTCGTAATGACGACCTTTTTTGTCATTGCGAAGGGCTTTTAGCCCTGTGGCAATCCAGTCGTTGTCGTTCTCAACCTATAACCTTATAACCCTCTATAACCTGACGTTCAACTATTTTTGTGACGGTTTTTGTCCCGATTGTCCGTTATTTAAAATCTCTTTGTTTGTTTTTCTTTTTCCCGGTCCCATCGACAAAAATCCTTTTGTCGTTTCTTTTGTTGTAGCAATATTATATTTGTCTTGTTTAACTAAAATCGTGTCACCTTTGGAAAGTCCTGAAGTTACTTCAACATTGTCTCCGTCAAAAATACCGGTGGTTATTTTATGTCTTGTCTGTTGCATTTCATCGCCGACCAAAACAAAACATTCTCCCTGTTCATCTTCAACAAAACTGTCCCAGGGAATAACTACGGCATCTTTTTGTTCTTTAACTATAATATCTATGTTTGCCGTCATTAACGATTTAAAAAATTCCGGCGTTTTTTCAGGTCTTATTTTTACATAGTATGTAATAACATTACTTACATTTTTACCTTCTTCCAAAATTTGGAACACTTTACCGTTAATGGTAACATCTTTGTAAGCATCAAGAGTTATTTCTGCTCTTTGTCCGTTTTTAATTTTACCGATATCGGCTTCATCTACACTTGCAAGAACTATTAATTCGTCTGCCAAAGCATACAAAATATCACTTGTCGAAATGGTTTGTCCTTCAACAACATTTCTTAAAATTATTTTACCGTTCATCGGCGAAATTACAGGCGTTGCTTTATATGTGTTTTCCCAATCTTTTATATTTTCGTCGGGGTTTGCCCTTACGGCATCAAGTATCGCAACCCTGTCGGAAGAACTTAAATATGCCAACACCTGCCCCTTTCTTACCGTGTCTCCTTCGTTAACTAAAAGCCTGTCTACTCTGCCGGAAACGGAAGGTTTTATTTCCACTCTGTTTAATGCGGACACTTCACCGGTAGTATCAATAATTTCTTTAACATCTGCCGTTGTTACAGTATGAGGAGCATACTTTATTTCAACAACTTTTTCTTTTTTATCTCTAAGTTGGTAAGTTATTATTATCCCGAGTACAAGAAGTACGGTAAAAATTATTGCTGCTTTTTTCATTTTATTTCTCCGTGGGTATCACCCAATAATTTATCTCTTTTAGCCAATGCCAAATTATAATTATATAAAGCGGAAAGATGCGACATTTGGTTGTTAACATATTCCTGTTCAATATCCTGCCAAGTTTGAAACTCCATGGTTCCCGCTCTGTATTTTATTGTTGCCTCTTTCTGTCTTTGTGTAGCCGCTTCCAAAAACATTCCGTAAATTTCTATATTATCTTTTGTTCTTTCAATATCCGCCAAAACTTCTTCCAAACTTGTTTTTGTTGCAAGTATTGTTTGTTTGTAACTTTCCTGAGCTTTTTCCAAAGCAGTATTTGCCGCTTTAACAGAATTTAATGTACTTGTGATACCGCCGGAAAGTATAGGATAGTTAAGTGCTACTCCCACACTCCAATTTTTGCTGTCTGCAGGCGGTATTGGATTATTTTCGTCGGAAACACCTATGGAAGCAGAAGCGGAAATATTCGGATAGAGATTTCCTTTTGTAGAATCTATACTGTATCTTGTTATTTCAACCGACGACGATGAAAGTATTACATCCGGGCAATTTGCCACCGCATTATCAACATCAACTTTTGTGTTATCATCAACTTCTTCCAATTTATAATCTACCATACATACCGAAGACAGTTCCGTTCCCAAATTTTGTGCAAGCGTTCTTCTTGCGACAGCCAAATCTCTTTTGGCATTAGACACATTTACATAAGCTGACTGTTTTTGTGCCTGTGCTCTTAACATGTTACCTTTGCTTTCTTTACCGCCTTCGTATTGTAACCTGACAATATCGGCAGACTGTTTTCTCATGTTATAAATATTTTCCAAAAGAGTAATATTTTCCTGAGCATAACACATTTGCAAAAAAGCTTGTCTTATGGAAAAATAAACATCCGATGAAGATTTTGTAAGTTGTGCAACGGTTTTATTTATTGTCGCTTTTTGGCTGTGTATTTGTGCGTTGGACTGAAAATTGTATATTGTTTGTGATGCATTTAAACTTGCACTCCAATTGTTTGCCGTGTGCCCGTTACCCGACCTTGTAAATCCGTACCTGAAATTTACGGACGGATAATATTTGTTTAATATAACATTGTAATCGTATTCGGCAATTTTCAAATCTTGTTTTGCCATCACAAGAGTATTGTTTGTTTTGTTTGCAATATCAATACAATCCTGCCAGGTTAAAGTTTCGGCAAACAAACAATGCAGCGAGCCCGCCGAACAAAATAATAATAAAATATATAAAAATTTCTTCATTAAAAAATTACTCCGTAATTTTTTTGATTATTGGATTATCGGTTTATCGACAACTGCTTTTAACTACAAGAGCCCGGATCAAGTCCGGGATGACAAAAAACTATAACCTTATAACCCTATAATCTTATAACCTGTCATTAAATTAGACTATAAATATATCAAAAAAGTTACACTATTGTAATATTTGTAAATAATATCAATTTTTGTTGCTTTCTACAACAAAAAACGGGGGATTTTCCCCCGTTTTTTACTATTTAATTACCAATTACTGATTTCTAATTGTTATCTGCGGTTTCTTCTGTTTTTGGTTCTTCCTGCTTTGTTTCCTGTGATGTTTCCTGAACAGTTTCCTGTTTAGGTTCTTCCTTTACGGTTTCTTGTGTATTTTGTTCTTCCTGTTTAACTTCCTGTACAGGTTCCTGCTTTGTTTCTTGAACTGTTTCTTGCTTTATTTCATCCTGCTTTGCATCTTCTTGTTTAACGGTTTGTTTTTCTTGCTGTGCAGCAGTTTCCTGTTGTGATGATGTTGTTGTTTCTTGTTTTTTTGTTTCTTCTTTCTTATTGGATTTTCCGAACAATCCCATTAAAGCATTTGTAACATTTTTGTCACCTAAAGCACTTACTACGGCCGCGGCAACATCGTAAGAAATTTTCGGATCGGACATTGTTCCTTTAATTTTCATTCCGGTATAATCACCGGCAGTTACTGCAAGGTTTAATGCTTCTGTTTTTAAATCCACCGTTCCGCCGGCAATAATTTTTGCGGTAGGAATTTTTATTGAAACATCATTTGTTTTTATTGCACCGTCGGTAAACAATACATCACAAGCGACATTTTGAAAACTTATATCGTTTTTACTGTTCGCTTTTGTTTCTTCGGTTCTGTTATTGTTTACAATATTAAACAACAACAAAAATGTTTTAGCGATTTTGTTTTCGGTTAACTTGTTAACATTGGAAATCGTTCCCGCACCGATATTTAAAGCAAATGTTCCGTTAGTTTTTTTGCATGTGCTTGTTACTGTTTTAAGTGCGGTTTTTAGTGTAGCTTTTTTGCTTACCAAATAAGGAACATTTATTTCGTTTATTGTTATATCTGTATAAATATTATAATTAAAATCCGAAGATGATGATGATTTTGTTGTTGTTGCTTTTTTCTCTTCTTTTTTAGTTTGTTGTTTAGAATTTGATTTTGTATCTTCAACAATTTTTAGTTTGTCCATATTGAAGTTTAACTTTATATCTTTATTTATTAAAGAACCGTTACCTTCGAACTTACCTTCGTTGAATATACCGTTAATAGTTTTTATTACTATATTCTTTTTGGATTTTGCAGTTGCTTCCAAATTAAGCTTGGAAACGGAAGCCATAGGCAGATATTCAAACGCCACATTGGAACAAGTTAAGTTACCTGAAAAATCGTTGTTTGAAACTTTGGCATCGGAAACGATTTTACCTTTCATTTTATATTCGGGGAAATTTTTTGCAATGTTATCCAACAACAAGTTAAGGTTTAATGCTAAATTGTAAACGAAATTCTTTTCGTTCTTCCAATTAAGTAACCCTGTAACATTCGCGGATGAATCGGGAAGTTTTATATTTAATTTTGTTATGTCGGCTGCCTTAGTATTTAAATTAAAACTTAAAATTGTATCGATATCGAGTGTAGGAAGTATAAATTTTACAGGACTTTTATAAAAACTTTTAAATGTGCTATCCGTAATATTTTTGGATTTTAAATTTAATGTAAGTGCGGACCGTAACTGTTTTGTAAGTTCCCCCACCAAAGAAATGTCTGCATCGTTATACTTTAAAGATAACTGTTTAATGTTGAAAGCAAGAGAATCTATAGAGAGTGTTGAAAAGTCTGCTTTGTATAACGGAGAACTGTTTTCGGCTTTAAAATAAATATTCGTATTTAAGTTTGAAACTTTACCGTATTCCGAATCGGAAGAAATGTTTTCAAAAGCAAATGTTCCCTCACAAAAGTTTTGAGTTGCTTCCGCATTTGTTTTGAATCTTCCCGTTAAATTGTATTCCGGAACAAGTTTTGCGAAGTTATCTATAAGTAAATCGAGATTAAGTTTTAAATTATATTCCACATCTTGTTTGCCCCAATCTATTGTTCCTTCCAAATCCGCGGTTGAGTTCGGTAAAACCAAACTTAAACTTTCAATATCCGCATTCATTGAAGAAATGTTTACTACCGATTTTGTTTTAAATGTTATTTCATCTGCTTTAAATTTAGTTTTACATTCGAAGAAATCTTTAAAAGTTTGTTCATCTATATTTTTCAATATAAGATTACAATCTATTTTGGGAGCATTTATATTTTCTATTTTACCTTGCAAACTTATTGTTGCATTATTAAAGTTTGTTTCAAAAGTTTCAACATCCAAATACAATTTATCCATATCGAAATTGTTTAAATTCGTTTTAAAATTTGCTTTTAACGGTAAAGAAATATTAAGTTTGTTTTGTTTAACCGCCAAATCGAAAGAAGTTTCACAACCGAACATATCGGTAAGCGAAAAATCTTTTGTTTTTAAGTTAAAGTTTTTAATACTTGCTTCCAAATTTGATGTTTTATCTATATATGTTATATTTGCATTTTTTATATTGAAACGATGTATGTTTAAATCGAACGAACCTGACGAACTTTTTGTATCGGAAACTTGTTCTTTCTTTTGTTCTTGTTGAGATTGTTCGCTTTGGGACGATTTTATTATATCGTCAAAATTGAAAAGGCCGTTTTCATCTTTTGTTATGTTTATATCTATGGAATCCAACAAAATTTTACTTATTTTTACTTTCTTTGCAAGTAACGGAAGCGGTGAAACTTTTACTATAAAATCGTCCGCTTTTATAAATGTTCCGTCGTTAAGTGTAGATTTTTCCGACATTTTAAAATTCTTTAAATCTATACCGATAAGTTTAATTGAAAGTTTGTCGAATGTAACTTCTCTGTTAAAATTGGTTCTTGCATAATCGGCAACCAAAGTTTTTACTTTGTCTTCCGGCAAAAATACTTTTATTGCTATAACCGCAGCAATGGATAAAACTACAACTAAACCTGCTAATGAAATCAAAAAAATTTTTATTTTTTTCATGATGACTTTCCTTAAAAATAGAATAATATTAATAATATCAACTGATAATTATAGATTATAAATCAAAAATTGTAAATTGCCGTTTTGGTCGTTAATTATAAATTGTAAATTATAAATTATAAATTGTCGTTTTAGTGGGCGATGTGACCTAAGAAAGAAACGATTATTACACCCAACAATAAACAAAGTCCCGCTTTTTTGTTGGATGCTTTATGTGTTTCCGGAATGAGATCCGCTGCGGACAAATAAATAAATGTTCCTGCGGTAAATGCCAAGAAACTGCCTATTAAATGTGCTATTTGGTTGGAAAAGAAAAGACCTACCAATGTTCCTACAGGAGTAAATATTGCTACCGTTAACGAATAACATATTATTTGTTTTATCGATTTGTTTGAATGCATCAAAATTCCCGTAATAGTTACACCGTCGGGTAACTTGTGCAACATTATTGCTATTGTTGTCATAAGTCCTATATAAGCATTTGCTCCGAATCCTATACTTATAACTATACCGTCAAAAAAAGAATGTAATGATAAACCGAAAGTGGAAAGTGTTCCCAAATGAACATGACAATGATCGTCGTGACAAGGATGAAAAAATATAAAATGTTGAATTGCAAACATAAACAAAAAACCGACAAAAGCATAAATTATTGCGTTAGGATTATGCTCCACCGATTCCGGTAACAAATGAACAAATGCTATGGATAACATAACACCCGCAGCAAAACCTATTAACAATATGGAATTTTTTCTTGCCCATTCGGAAAATTTTAACACCACAAATGTTCCTATAAGCGCGGAACTCATTGCTAAAAGAGAAAATAATAATTGTTTCATTAAAAAAATACTCCGTAATTTAGTTTAAAGGGTTAATAGGTGAAAGGCTTAAAGGTTTTAACAATAACTGCAAGCTCTTATACCAAGTATAGAACAAAAAAACTATTCATCCTTTCACCAACAAATTGTTTACAATTTGTGTTCACCTTTTCACAAAAATTTGCTCCGCAAATTTTAAACTAACGGTAATCTGTAAATATTTTTTTCGGTAAATTTTATAATATTGCCCATCATTTCAACTGCTTTTTCGGGATATTTTCCTACGGCAGTTTCCGCAGACAACATTACAAAATTGCTGCCGTCTATAATTGCATTTGCAACATCGCTGACTTCAGCTCTTGTAGGAACCGGATTTTCCACCATACTTTCAAGCATTTGTGTTGCCGTTATAACAAATTTATGTCTTGATCTGCATTTTCTTATTATATATTTTTGAACTACGGGAACCGTCCATAACGGAATGGATATTCCCATATCGCCCCTTGCAACCATTATACCGTCGCAAACATCTAAAATTGAAGCAACATTATCTATTCCTTCTCTGTCTTCGATTTTTGCCACAAGTTGACATTTCGGATGTTGTTGTGAAACCACTTTTTTCAAATATTTCATATCGGATTTGTTTCTTACAAAAGAGTTTGCAATATAATCAAGTTTGTTTTTTATTGCAAATTCAATATGTTTTTTATCGTGTTCTTCAATCTCCGGGAAATGTAATTTTGCGGCAGGTATGTTTATACCTTTATGTTCTTTTAAAAGGTAATCCATTCCAACTACTGTTGTAACGGAATCTTTACCGGCAGATACAACGGTAAGTTTTAAGTTGCCGTCATCGATAAATATTTCAAGTCCTTTTTTCAAATCGGACATAGGACCGGAATAATCTATTGAAAGAGTTTTTGAGTTTCCTATAAGTTTTTTGTTGGTTAGTACAACCTTTTGATCTTTTTTCAGTGCAACAGGTTTTCCGCCTTCCAACATACCTATTCTTATTCTGTGTCCTTCCAAATCACCTAAAATTTTAATGTTTCTTTTATACTTCTTGTTTACGGATCTTATTAAAGCAATATCTTTTTCGTATTGTTCGAAAGTTCCGTGAGAAAAATTGAGTCTTGCAACGGTCATTCCGTTATCGGAAAGACTCTTTATTATTTTTGCAGACCTTGTGGAAGGTCCCATTGTACAAATAATTCCTGTCTTGTTAGCCATAATAAAAATACTCCATATCTTTGCTTAAATGGTGAATAGTTTAAAGGGTTTTACGATAACTGCTTTTAACTATGAGATCCAGCATCGAGTGCGGGATGACAAATTTTTCACCCTTTCACCAACGAATTGTAAAACAATTCGTGTTCACCTTTTCACCAAATTTTGTTTTACAAAATTTACAAGTTTACTTTCGGTAAATCTTTTAATGCTTTTTGAACTTCTTCTTCGGAATAATTGCAATCCTGAATTTTTCCTGCCAAATATTGTTCGTAAGCGGTTAAATCAAAATGTCCGTGACCTGACAAATTGAACAATATAGTTTTAGATTTGCCTTCTTCTTTTGCTTTTAATGCTTCGTTTATTGCTACTCTTATTGCATGAGAAGATTCCGGTGCGGGAAGTATTCCTTCGCATCTTGCGAAAGTTACCGCCGCTTCAAAAACTTCTCTTTGTTTTACCACTACGGATTCTGCAAGTTTTTCTTTTACTATTGCAGAAACCAAAGGTGATGCTCCGTGATATCTTAATCCGCCGGCATGTATACCGCTCGGCATAAATGTATGACCTAATGTATACATCTTGAATGCAGGTGTAAAACCGGATAAATCACCGTAATCGTAAGCATATACACCTTTGGAAAGTTTAGGACATGCCGAAGGTTCAACAGCTATTGCTCTTAAATCTTTGTGTGTTCCGTTTATCTTATCCATTATGAAAGGAAATGCCAAACCGGAAAAGTTTGAACCGCCGCCCAAACAAGCTATTACTATATCAGGATATTCATCTATAACTTCCAATTGTTTTTTTGCTTCCAAACCTATAACCGTTTGGTGCATTGCAACATGGTTTAATACACTGCCCAACGAATATTTTGCATTTTTGTGTGTTAAAACATCTTCTATTGCTTCGGATATTGCTATACCTAAAGAACCCGTGCAGTCAGGATCTTTTTCCAAAACTTTTCTTCCCGCTTCGGTTTGCATTGAAGGACTTGCAAATACATTTGCTCCGTAAACCTGCATTAGTGATTTTCTGTATGGTTTCTGTTGGAACGAAACTTTCACCATATATACCACACATTCAATACCGAACATTTTACAAGCCATAGCAAGAGCCGAACCCCACTGACCCGCACCGGTTTCGGTTGCTATTCTTTTTGTTCCGGCTTTCTTGTTGTAATATACTTGTGCTATTGCGGAATTGGATTTGTGGCTGCCCGAAGGGCTTACACCTTCATTTTTAAAATATATCTTTGCAGGCGTATCCAAAAATTTTTCAAGATTTGTTGCTCTTACAAGCGGAGAAGGTCTCCATATTTTGTAAGCGTCTCTTACCTGGTCGGGAATATCTATCCATCTTTCCGTACTTACTTCCTGTTCAACTATTTCTTCGGGAAAAATTTTGCACAAATCTTCTTTTGTTGCGATTTTTCCGGTTTTAGGATTAAAAGCCGGTTCCAAAGGATGAGGCAAATCCGCCTGTATATTGTACCATTGTTTAGGTATATCTTCTTCACTTAAAATTATTTTTTTACTGTTACTTAATTTTGACATAATAAATTTCCCCTTTTGAGTTTTTTTCGGTTAAAAATACTGAAAACTGTACACTGTTCACCATCGAAACTCAAAATTCTTTTGAAACGAAAAATTTTGTATATAAGTTTTGTTATATTCGTAAAACATATCTTTTTATTTTACATTATATAGGAAGAAGTGTCAAACCACCAAAAAATCGCTGCAAGCAATTTTTTGTTGACTATCTTTTTTCAAAAGTATATAATTTTATTCTAACAATCGTATTTTTGTAGCTGTTTTGGAGGAATTAATGGCCGAAATTATTTTAAAGAATGTATACAAAAGTTATGGCGATGTTAAAATCGTTAAAGATTTTAACTTGGAAATTAAAGATAAAGAATTTTGTATTCTCGTAGGACCTTCCGGTTGCGGTAAAACCACAACTTTGAGAATGGTTGCAGGTCTTGAAGATATTACCGCAGGTGATATATTTATAGACGGCAAAAGAGTTAACGATGTTCCTCCAAAAGACAGAGATATAGCAATGGTTTTCCAGAACTATGCTTTATATCCTCATATGACAGTTTACCAAAATATGGCTTTTGCTTTAAAACTTAAAGGTTATGATAAAGCGGAAATAGATAAAAGAGTTAAAGAAGCTGCCGACATTTTGGGTATTGCCCACTTGTTGGACAGGAAACCAAAACAACTTTCCGGAGGACAAAGACAGAGAGTTGCAGTAGGCAGAGCAATTGTAAGAAAACCTAAAGTATTTTTATTCGATGAACCTCTTTCCAACCTTGATGCAAAGTTAAGAGTTCAAATGAGAGCCGAATTAAAAAAATTGCATGAAAGATTACAAAGTACAATGATATATGTTACACACGACCAAACGGAAGCTATGACAATGGGTGATAAAATTTGTGTAATGAAAGACGGTATTATTCAACAAATCGCAGGTCCGTTGGAACTTTATGATAAACCGGCAAACAAATTTGTTGCAGGTTTTATAGGAACACCTCCGATGAATTTCTTCAATGTTGAAGTATATAAAGAAAATGACGGTTTAGTATTAAAAGAAGGTTCTTTTGATGTTAAAGTTCCCGACTTTATGAAAGATAAAGTTGAACCGTTTGTTAATCAAAAAATCGTTATGGGTGTAAGACCCGAAGATATTTACGATAAGCTTTTTGCAAGTATTTCCCATCAGGTAGTCAGCGGATTTTCCGCAACGGTAGATATAGTTGAACCTTTGGGAAGCGAAATTTATTTGCATTTTAATACAGGCAAAAACATAATGGTTGCAAAAGTGGATTCAAATAATAAATCGAAACCCAACCAGGTTATCGAGTTGGTTTTTGATTTGAAAAAGATTCATTTATTTGAACTTGAGTCCGGAAAAACAATTATATAGTTGAAAAAAAAATATTTTTTTGGTAGAATTTAAAAGATATGAACGAAATAATTACGGTTTGTATAGTTTTGTTGACAGTAGCACTTATAGTTGCGATAATTTATCTTATACTTACTTTGGTTCAAGTTGCGAAAACAACAAAAAAGTTAGAAGAAACTATAGACAAAGTTAATGTTGAATTAGATTCTGTTCATAAAGTTTCCGAAGGTGTTATGGAAGTTGCAAGCTTTTTCCCGAAGGCTTGGGTTAAGATAGTTGCAACAGTTTTACCTGCAGCAACAGCTATGATCTTTAGAAAAAAGAAGTAGGAGGCATATTATATGGATAACAGAGATAGTGGTCTTTTTGCTTTTTTATTAGGTGCAGTTGTAGGTGCGGCAGCAGCTTTATTGTATGCTCCCAAAACAGGAAAAGAAACAAGAGCTCATTTGAAAAAATTAACAGAAGATTTCGTTGAAGATGCAGGCGAAGTTGGAACGGATTTAAAAGAAAAAGGCAAGAAATTTGTTGCCGAAAGCAAAACAAAAGTTTCAGAGTTTGTAGAAAAAGGTAAAGCAAGATATTCAAAAGCTTTTAAGAAACAAGCTCCGGCGGTTGAAGAAGAAGTTGCTCCGGTTGAAGAAAAATCGGAAGATCTTATACAAGAATAAGAAGTAAAGTGCTGAGGTAGCTCAGTCGGTAGAGCAAAGGTCTGAAAAACCTTGTGTCGGCAGTTCGATTCTGCCCCTCAGCACTTTTTAAAAATATCGAAAAGCTTGGAACAAACGGTTCCAAGCTTTTTTTGTTTACGGATTTATTTACATTTAATTAACGACATTATTCTTTTGTCGGTAGGTTCCCTTCTGTAAGAAAAAAACATTTCGTATTCGTGGCAGGTACAATGAGAATTTATATACGATTTTTTTATGCCTAATTTTTTAAACTGTCTTTGTGCTTCTTTTGCCAAAGAAAAATATTCTTCATCGGCAGGTCTGTTAAAAGCTTTTTTAAGTTCATCCCCCACCTGGTAACAACATTGTCCTATATGCGGACCTACATAAGCAAATATATCCTGTGTGCTTATACCGAAATCTTCCAAAAATCTTATTGTCGCACTTTCAATTATACCGCCTGCAAGTCCCCGCCACCCCGCATGTACCATGGCAACCACGGAATAATCTCTTGAAGCTAAAAATACGGGCATACAATCGGCAGTAAATATACATAAAAATATATTTTTATCATCTGTTATTAAACCGTCACAATCGGCAATAAAAGTTCCGCAATCGGCAGATGAAACTTTTTTCACCATGGTTCCGTGAACCTGATTTGCAAAAACTATTTTTGTTGAATCTATACCGAATAAATTACAAAAAGATTTCCTTTCATTTATATCTTTCATGTTACCGCAATATCTTGTTGTGGTTAAATGAAAAGTGTCAAAGTTTTTTTCGATAGTTACGATATTATCTTTTTGCATAACCTTTATAATTTTCTGGGTTTATGTATTTCGTAGGCCGGTCTGCCGAAAACATCGATAGAATCTTCTTTAACGGCAGCTTTTTCTTCTTCTTTTTTTTGAGCTTCCGCGTCCTCAAATAAATCATTATTTGCTTTTTGTTTTTCTTCTTCTTTTTTAAACGAAGCAATTATTGCTACTCTTATTTTTGTATCAAGATCATTATTTTCGGTATTACCTATTTTTAATGATATATAATGTTTAAATTCTTTTTGAATATATTCTTGAGCAAAACGTACATCACCTACGGCAATTTCACTTACCTTTGAATAAGAAATGTTTATTAAAATTCTGTTTGCTTCTTTTATATCGTCACCTTCAACAAATTTGTTCGTAATAGCATTATTAAAAGCTTCTTCAAGTGTTTTTCCGTCACCAAGACCGATTATGGCATTTCCTGCACCTTTTAAAATATTATTGATATCGGCAAAATCTATATTTACTGTTCCCGTTTTTGTTATGGTATCGGTTATAGATTCTATTGCTCTTCTTAAAACATCATCTATAAAAACAAAACCTTGTTCATAATGTGTTTTTTCATCTATCAAAGAAAAAATTCTGTCGTTAGGAATAACTATCAATGCATCGGTATATTCTCTTAACTCCGCTATACCTTTTTTTGCATTTTCCACTCTTTCGGAGCCTTCGGCAGAAAACGGTTTTGTAACAACACCTATTATTAAAATTCCTCTTTTTCCCATTTTCTGCAATTCCGCATCCAGTTCTCTTGCAACTCTTGCAATAACAGGCGCTGCGCCCGTTCCTGTTCCGCCGCCCATACCGGTAGTAATGAATACCATATCGGCACCTTGCAACATATCTCTGAATTTGTCTATTGATTCTTCCGCATACATCTCACCTTTTACGGGATCTCCTCCGACACCTAAACCTGTTCCTATGGAAATTCTATTTTCCGCGGCAGATTTTCTTAAACTATCGTTATCGGTATTTACGGCATAAAGCTGAACACCGGAAATGTTTGCGGTTACCATTCTGGTGATAGCATTTGTTCCTGCTCCGCCCACACCTATAATTTTTATATTTGCACGACTTGCAACAACATTTGTATTATTTTTAGCGGTTTCATTATTACCGGGAAACCTTATTTCCAAATTTTCCATATATAAACTCCGTTAAATTTTACTTGAAATTGTTGAACCAGGATTTAAGAGTATCCGCAAATCCGTGTTTTTTTTGTCTGCGACTAACACCTTCGGACATCATTGAAGAACTTAAATTTTTTAAATTGTTTTTTAGTATGGCAAGAGCCGTAGTATAAACTTGTGAATTTATTATCTTATCATCGTAACAATCAAAATCTTCGTCGGTAAAATTTGCACATTTTGCTACCGAAACGAAATATTTCGAAAAAGCTTCCGGCATACCTTTAAGTAACGAGCCTCCGCCGGTGAGAATAAAACCGCCTACAAACTCATTTAAAGCTATACCTTTTTGCTTAAATGCTTTTTCTATTTGTTCCAATTGTGTCTCAACTTGAGGTTTTATTATATCTACCAATTCTCTTACAGTAAATTTTTGTGTTTTGTTTCCCGGAACGGAATATTCAAATTCAGTATTATCGGTTATAAGCTCTTCTAAAATAACACCGTAAGTTTCTTTTATTTTTGTAGCTTCTTTTTTTGTTATTTTTAATTTTGCGGCAATATCTCTTGTTATATAATCGGCACCGAAAGGAAGCTCAAAAGAATACTTTAATTTTCCTTCAAGATAAGCTACAATTCCGGTAGTCATTCCGCCGATATCCACCAATATACAACCCAATTCTTTATCGTCATTGGAAACCAAAGTATCGGAAATGGAACTGTATCCGTATTTTAATTTGTGACCTCCGGTTGCCTGCTTAATATTAGACATATTACTTTTTGTTCCGGAAATCATAAGAGCCGTCAATTCCAAATATTTACCGCTCATACGAACCGGATTCGCAACTATTTGTTCATCTATTTTATATTGTTGCGGAATTATTTCAATTATTTCTTTTGTGTCGGGAATTTTCTTTGTTTCTTCCAATCTCTCCGTAATTTCGGCAATCGTTTGGTCCGTAACTATACCGCCATCATCTTCATCTATTTTCATTCTCGTATCGGCATTGTTAACCTCTATCAACGCTCCTCTTACGGCACACAACATATCTATATTTTCAACTTTAAATTCTTCTTCTGCTTTTGACAAAAACTTTTTTACCGTAAATTCGGCAGCACCTATATCCGAAATCACACCGTTTTTTACACCGTCGGAAACAAATGTATCTGCCGACAAAATTTCTATTTTATTTTCCGAATTTATCTTTGCAATTACTCCATGAATAGAACTTGTACCCAAATCCAAGCTTATAAGAGCATCTAACTTTTCCATATTTTTACTCCTGTATTATATCTTGCTTGTTTCGTCAACAACCGAATATTTTACCAAAACTTTATTTTTATTCATATCAAGAAAACTTAAATCTATACTTTCTATACTCTTATCCGTCGTTGCCAAAAATTTTAAAACTCGTTCAAGTTTTAAAATTTTATCGTCCGTATTTTTTTCTTTCGGCGAGCCCCAATAAATATCCGTTTTTCCGTTCACGGTTAAAATAATATCTTCAACCTCACCGTATTTTATTTCGTTAATATCGGAAACTACATTTGTTATTTGAGGTTTTATTTTTTGATAAAAAGAAAGTAAATCTTTTCTTTCCCTATCACTGTTAAAAACCAGTGTCGGAACATTCATCAAAGACATATTTCCTCTCAAATGGAACGGTTTGTCATCAAAATCAAGTCCGAATTTTTTATCGTCAATATTGATAAAAACTTCCGGCAATCTTTCGGTTAAAGAAACAACTATTTTTCTTCCCCAGTCGGTTCTGTGCATTGAAACATCTTTAAGTTCGGCTTTAAATTCTTTTAAATCTTTTTCAGCTTGATATAACCTCACCGCAAAAGAGCTGTCACCTTTTTGAAAAGGTATCAATTCTTTTATCTCGGATTCGGTAACATTTTCACAACCCGTAATTTCAATATTTTCTATAAAGAAATTTTCCAACGAACACAAATATTTCACTAAATGGTTATATGCATATACACATGCAAACGCTAAACAAATAACAAAAGCCAATTTAAACAGTATACGGAAAATTTTTCCGTACAACTTCTTTTTCCCGCCTCTGTTTCTTATACTGATACTTCCATAAGAAATAGCCATATTTATATTTCTTGTATGGCTTGTTTTAGTTCTTTTCTTGGCGGTTTTTTTTACAGGTCTTTTCTTTATTGATATTTTATCTTTAACTATTTTTATAGCCATTTTATTTTGCCGACTTTAAAATTTCCAAAACCAAATCTTCAAAACTTAAACCCATATGCTTTGCCGCATCCGGGAACAATGATGTCTGTGTCATACCCGGCAGCGTATTTACTTCCAAAACATATATATCGTTATTTTTATCTACTATCATGTCAACTCTGCATGTTCCGTTACATCTGAACTCGTCGTAAACTTTAAGTGCGATATTTTGTATTTTTTTCAATACTCTTTCCGGTAATCTTGCAGGAATAATGTGTGTTGATTGCCCTGCGGTATATTTAGATTTAAAATCGTAAAATTTACCTTTAGGCACAATTTCTATAACTGGTAACGGATTACCGTTTAATACGCCTGCGGTAACTTCCACACCTTTAATATATTTTTCCACCAATATTCTGTCTTCGTAAGAAAAAGCAAGTTTTACGGCTTTTTCAAATTCTTTTTTATTTTTTACTATCGATATTCCTATTGCAGAACCTTGCGATGCCGGTTTTACTACCGCAGGATACGATATTTCTTCGAACGGTTTTAATTTTTCTATTATTGTCCATTTTGCCGTTGGAATTTTTGCGGCTTCAAACATTTTTTTCGATATTATTTTGTCTATTGTTGCGGCACTCGAAAATACACCGCAACCGGTATAAGGAATACCCATAATTTCAAGCATACCTTGAATTGTTCCGTCTTCACCCGGTGTTCCGTGCAAAGTTATATATGCCAAATCTATTTTTTCTTTTACCAACTTCTGCGCTACATTTTTGTTTACATCTATCAATACAACTTTTAAGCCCAACTTTTTTATTGCATTATAAACTGCTTTTCCCGACATTAAAGAAATTTCTCTTTCCGACGATGTTCCGCCGCACAACACACCTATTTTTTTCTTTTTTAAATTTATCATTTTATTATCTTTATTTCCGTTTCAAGTTTTATACTATATTTTTTGTAAACTTCATCTTTTACAAAATCGATTAACTTTAACATATCTTGTGCACAGCCGTTATCTTCGTTAACAAAGAAATTTGCATGCACATCGGATATTTTTATTCCGCCGACACTGTAATTTTTAAGATTTAGAGAGTCTATAAGTCGTCCTGCACTATCACTTTCGGGATTCTTAAATACACACCCCGCATTTTTAGTGCCGATTGGTTGCGAATTTATTCTTCTTTTTCGCTCTTGTGAAATCGTCTTTAAAATATCATTTTTATCAGCATTTTTCAAGATAAAAAATATCTTGGTTATAATGTTGCCTTGCAAGTCACTTTTCCTGTATTCAAAATTAATATTATTTTTAGTTAAAACTCTTTTGTTACCCGAATAATCTATAACTTCTATTTTATCAACAATGTCGGACATCGAACAATTTTTTACACCGGCATTTCCGAACACCGCACCGCCTACGGTTCCCGGTATTGCCGAAAGATATTCCAGCCCGCTTAAACCGTGTTCGGCTGTTTTTATTGCCAAATAAGCCAAACTTACCGCCGCTCCGCAAATAACATTATTTCGGGATATTTCATATTTGCAAAATTCACCGGATAGTTTTAATACTATGCCTTTAAATCCTTCATCGCTGAACAAAAGATTTGAACCGCCGCCGATAACAAAAAATTTTATGCTATTTTCGTTTATAAATTTTAACAATGATACCAATTGTTCTTCCGTTTCAACTTCAACAAAACAGTCGGCATTGCCGCCGATACACAATGTAGTATGTTTTGATAACGGTTCATTGCATTTATAATTACATTTTATTGATGACAAAAATTCTTCCGTATTAATAATACTTATTCTCCAAAACTTACAGTTTTATGCTTTTGTATACAGTTATTGTACAATATAAGCTTTACCGTCGTGAAGCAAATAAGTTTTACCTTCTATAACAACTATTTTATCATCGCTTGTCGATGCAGGTACAGGCTCGGGAGTTTGTTCGGATATATTTGTTCCCGGAATTTTTTCCTGCGGTTGAACGGATTCAAGTTCGGATTTAGGTTCTTGTTTCGATACTTTTTCCTGTGTTTTTGCAGGTTCAGGTTTAGGTTCAACGGCAGGCTGTTCATCGACAACGGTACCGGCATTCGTCGTAACATTTGTATCTTTTACAACATCGGAAACAACAAAACATAAATCTTTATCTTCATTATAAACATCGGTTATGGCTACATCGGCATCGTGGTCCATAAATTTAAAAGTGAATTTGATATAATTATTATTTTTATGTGAGAATCTTCCATCTTTCCCAAAATATTTAGAAAACTCTCTGGTCATATCATCCTTAAAAAAGCCATTAAAGCTTTCCGAAACTCCAAACCTTAATAACGGTATAGGTCTCATATCATGATCTCTGCCGTTGATTCTAACAGTACAAGATATAAATTTCAGCGGATACGAGGATTTGTTTACAAGTTTAATTTCATCGGAAATACCCTTATCAACTAATGTCTTCATCGTAGTTTCGTAAACATAATCACCATACGGACTTTTTGTTATAATTTCACCATCAGCAAAAACTGCCGAAACCATAAAAAAAACCGTTATTACAGAAATTGCCAAACTTTTAAAATTAATCATTTTCTCTCCTTAATTTGTATTACAATATTTTCAATAATTCTTCACCTTGTTGCCAAACATTACCCGCACCGAGCGTTAATAAAATATCGTTTTCTTTTAATGTCTGTGCTATCGATTTTATGTCCGTAAATTTTTCTACATTACATTTATTTTGTTTTGCAGCCGTTACTATTAAATCCGCGGTTACACCTTTTATCGGCTTTTCGCTTGCAGCATAAATATCCATAATATAAACGACATCCGCTTTTTTAAGAGCTTTCCCAAATTCTTTATACAAATTTCTTGTTCTTGTATATCTGTGCGGTTGAAATATTGTAACTAACCTTTTGTGAGGATAGTTATGTTTTAGTGCCGAAAGTGTAGCATTAATTTCTGTAGGATGATGACCGTAATCATCAATAACAGTTATACCGTTTTTTTCACCTTTAACTTCAAGTCTTCTTCCTACTCCTCCGAATTTAAAGAGAGCCTCTTTTATTGTAACAAACGGTATATCAAATTGTAACCCGATACCTATTGCCGCCAACGAATTTAACACATTATGTTCACCCGGAACTTTCAACAAAATTTTACCGAGTTTTTTACCTTTATAAATAACATTGTATTCCGTGTTACCGTTAACAACGGTAATATCCGTTGCGGTTATGTCGGGGTTACTTTTAAATCCGTAAGTGATATATTTTCTTGTTGCATAAGGTAACACTTCTTTAACCAAAGGGCTATCGGTACAAACCATTGCACAACCGTAAAAAGGAAGACTGTTTATGTGTTTAATAAAAGCCTGTTTTAAGTTGTCCATAGAACCGTAATAATCAAGATGGTCGTTATCTATGTTTGTAACTATTGTCAGTACAGGTGAAAGTTTTAAAAACGATCCGTCGGATTCGTCTGCTTCGGCAATTATATATTCGCCTTTACCGAGCCTTGCATTTGTTTTCAAATTTTTCAGTTTTCCGCCGATAACTATTGTAGGATCAAATCCGCCTTCATCCAATATCATTGATGTCATTGATGTTGTTGTTGTTTTGCCGTGTGTTCCCGCAATAGTTATTGTATATTTTAATCTTGCAAGTTCCGCAAGCATTTCTATTCTGGGAATAATAATTATTTTTTCTTTTATTGCCTGTTTAACTTCGGGGTTATCTTTTGAAATTGCTGTAGATGTTACGACAACATCCACATTTTTTACATTTTCGGCTTTATGACCGATATATATTTTTGCACCTAATTCTTTTAGTCTTTGTGTTACTTCTGTTTTTTTAATATCCGAACCTGAAACCTGATGTCCTAAATTTAGTGCCACTTCGGCAATTCCGCTCATACCGGATCCGCCGATACCGACGAAATGTATTCTTTGTTTTCCGTTAAACATTTTACTCCTCTTTCTTATTATTATTTGAAAAATATTCCGTAACTTTATTTTTTAATTTTTCTATCTTCAAATTAACATCACCAAACACTTTGTGACTTAACAAATTCACATCATTTATTCCTTGCACCATATCTATATTCGCAAATTTTGTAGCTAAATAATTTATGTCTCCTACACTTTCCAACACTTCTACACTTTCAATATTTTCGTCCGGTTTTTTATCATCCTTGTTTTCCGTTTTTTGTTCTTTGTCACTTGAAAAACCCGAAAAAGATATTTTGTCCAACAGTTCTTTTTTATATTTTTCAAATTGCTCATCAATAGTTCTTTCTACATAAGTTCGCACATAATTTTTTATTCTCTCGGGAGTAAGAATATATTTAAAAGTTATATAAACAGATGCTGCAAATAATAAAAATGTTATCAATAATGTTAATATTACAATTTTTATAACTTTCATACCCTAAATTATACAAAACTTTACATGCTTATTTTCTTACATAAATAAGATTTGCAACTTCACCGTCCAAAGCAATTTGTGTTTCGTTAACCTTCACGATATATGTAGGAAACTTTTGGTGTAATTTCAATTTTGTTCCCGGAACCAAACCGATAGATAAAAGTTTGTGCATATAGTCGTGATTTGTTGTAACTATATACGAAAGAGTAACTTCTTCGGCAATATCTATTTTTGATAACGGAACAACGATAGATTCTATTTTGCTGTTTGAATTTTTACAACAGTTCCCTTCCGGAATAGGATTTCCATGCGGGCATTGTTTCGGATGCCCGAGCAACGTACAAATCGAGTCTGCCAAATCGGTGGAAAGGTTATGTTCCAAATCACAAGCGATTTTTTCTATATCCTGTCTGTTAAAATCCAAAACATCAGCTAACAATCTTTCGGTAAGTCTGTGTCTTCTTGTAAGTTGTTTACCTAAATCTTCACCGGCATCGGTAAGTTTTATTTTATTTTTTTCTTTAATTATAAAATTCTTTTCCAACAGAACATTCGTTATATTTTTGGATACGCCTTTTTCTATTGTTTCGGAAACTTTTTCAAAATCATCTTCGTTTCTTTGAAGAGATGTCCAAATTACTCCGAGAGCTTCTTCGATATCTATGTTTTCTTTACTTTTGTGAATGTTTATAGCCATACTTTGCTCCTTTTACAGATTATAACGATTTACAATTTCTAACTGCAACTTTGTGTTTTCAAAAATCATGTACTCATTCGCTCCGCTATCTTTTTAGTACACTTCATTTTGAAAACACTTCGTTTCGTTTACGAACTTGTAAATCTAACGACAACGACAAAACGACAACGACCGGATTGCCACGACGGTTACACCGCCTCGCAATGACAGACTTTTAAAATTTTCGTTTACAAGCATAATTAAAGCCGTCTATGAGTGCAGAAAATTGAAAACAAAAAACTATAAATCAATCAAGTTTTTTCCCGTAGGGCAATGTGTCATTGTTTGAGCTTTTTTCGTTTCATTAGGTCGTTAGAAAAAAGCGTTGCCGTTGGGCGGAGAGTTTATAAAATAAAGCTCTCCGAGGTTGGCCTTTGGTTTTCAATTTTCAAACGAATGGCTTTTTTGCTTGTAAATGAGAAATTGTAAAAGAACTGTTTTTACAGAACTAATTTCTTCAACTTCTTCTTTACTTCTGTTAAATTATTATCCGTTAAAATCGGAATTAAGTCGTTAATTTCTTTTATGCTCTTATCCCACCATTTTAACTTAAGCAACAATTTTATCAACTGATTATCAAATCTTTTTCTTATTACTTTTGCAGGATTACCTGCAACTATCGTGTATGGAGCAACATCACTTCCTACAACGGAATTTAATCCTATAATTGCTCCGTCACCGATATGTACTCCAGGCAAAATTGTTACATTTTGTCCTATCCAAACATCGTTTCCTATTATTGTATCACCTTTTACAGGCATTTTATTTAATGGAGGAACTTGTTGTTTCCAACCTTCAAAAATATAAAAAGGAAATGTTGTAACCGCATTCATTTGATGGTTTGCACCATTCATTATAAAATTTACACCTGCAGCTATCTGACAAAATTTTCCTATTATCAGTTTATCCCCGATAAAATCATAATGGTGTGTTACATGCTTTTCAAAATCGGTATCTGCAAAATAAGTAAAGTCTCCGACAATAATATTTTTGTTTTTTATCGCAGGTTTAACATTTGTTATTGTTTTAATTTTTCTGTTAGGAAATATTTTGTTTGGATTTGGATTCATTTTTCCCCTTTTTACCTACAAATTAAAAATTTCGTCAACGGAACTAAATCGCAAAAACGGTGTATGATGTGATGCATTTTTTAACAACACAAAATTATCTTTAAAATATTCCTGTTGTGTAGCCGGATTAAATACTTTATCATTATCGGACAAAATCACTTTATCAAATTCTATCGGTGTAAACTTTAAACTACAATATTCCTGTAACTTTATTATTTCCTGCTTTGAACTTTCAAACGGTCTGTAAGAAGGTGCAGACAGAAACTTTTTAAGTTCTTGTTCATCGTAGACAAGATATGTCGATATGAAATCCATACAGTTATCTAAATTTAAGTTTAACATTAAATCTATTATTTTTTTACTTATACCGAACTTCTTATCTGTCATTAACGGATTACCGTTTACAGCAACTTTCTTATCGAATTCAGGAAATTTATCTTGCAACAAACAAGCTATCAAAACACCTGCAGAATAAGTTAACAAACTTACTTTATTATATTTACTGAAATCAAACTCAAAATCCAATGTGGAATAATCCCAACATAACAACAAATTTTTGCTTGAAGAAAAATTTTTGAATTGGTTATCGTCGCATCCCCAACCTGTTAAAAATACAACCAAATCATTACTGTTATTTTCTATAAGTTTTGTTTTCATTTAAAAATTCCTTAAAAGAAACCAATAAATATGAGATATTCTATTTTAAATTTTATCTTTAATAGTTGTTAAAACTTTTCCTTTAAATTTAAAATATTTTGCACCTTGATAAGCACCACTTTTATTTAATTTCCCTCTTTGTTCCATTAGTTTATAAACTAATGGTGATAGTTTATAAACTTGTCCTTCATATTCAACCTCTCTTTCACTTACAACTTTTGCTGTAACATTTCCATCATATACAAAAGCTATTTTGTCACCGTTTTTAATACCTTTATTATAAAAATTAAACAATCGTTCTTGTTTTCTTTGATTAGTAATTTCTTTAAAATCTTCTTGTCTATTTACTTCTGCCGGAAAAATAACTTTCCCATCAAAAGCTAATAATAATTGTTTTACTAATTCAATATCTAATACAAATAATTCAGTATTAGGTACTCTATATTTGCTGAAAATTTCTTGTAAAAGTTCCTCTTTTGCTTTATAATCTTCTACTTCTATGGCAAAAAATCTTTTTAGTCCTGTCACATTACGATAACCATTGCTTTCAAGAAATCTCATTCTTTCTAAAAACTGTTTATATTCTGTTATTCCAATTTTAATCAATCCAGATACAGTTGTTGTCATTAGATAAATGATTCCTTTTGCCATTTTTACCCCCCAAAACTTAAATTATTATAGAGTAGAAACTATATTCTTGTTATACCAACTATCTGCTTTTTCATTTGATAAATATGCTTTATCAAATAACAAATATAAATTTTTATATTTTAATCCTTTTTTTATAATAGTTTTTAGTTCTGATGTTTGTAACGGAATTATTTTTAAGCCTGTCACAGATTTTGTTCCATCATTAGAGTAATGATGATATGTTTTTCTATTAATAAAATCTGAAACAACATTAATAGCTAAAAAGTTGCTTATGAAAATACAATATGATTTATTATTTTCTGTTTGCAAAAGATAATCGCCTAAATGCCTTGAAACAGGTTCTATTTCTGCTCTTCTCTGATTTTGATTATTAGTTAATGTTGCTTCTAATAACACTGCATGTTCTGGGAAAACATTTGTTTTATCGTATTTATATATAATATCCGCACTACCACCAACAGCATGTGTTTTAGGTAATAAATCTGCATCTAAAGACAAATTCATATAATCCAATATTTTCCCTTTATATTCACTTATCTTATACCAAATAATTCCAAGTATATATTCAAAAATTGTAGGGATATCAGCATTATATGTAACAAGTTCATTTATTTTATCATCACTTCTTGTCTCAAACAATTCTAATAAATCAATTATTTTTTCATTTGAAAACTTTGTAGATATTAAATTATTAAATCTAACATATCTTTCGTCATTTACAGAATTAGTAAATTCTTTTAGTGATGAATACTTTGATTTTCTTTCTGAATTTATAATATGTAATATTTGTTTTTCATCAAATATTAAATCATTGCAAATTTCAGTAATATTGCAATCTTTTTCTAAAATATCGGACTTTGTAAATGCTAAATTATAAAGTTCATTTATATTATTCTTAAAATAATAATATGGCAAAGTATCTAATTTTATTTTTTCATCTTCAAAAATTATTATATCTGTTAATTTGAAATATCTTCTATTTAAATCCAAATAATCTGATAATGTTGATTTTATTTTAAATAAGTGTAAAAGTTTAAAGAATTCCGTTTTAAATTCTGTTTTATTTTTGTTTAATAATGAATTTTCTTTTAAGCATTTTAAAGGTTCTTTTTGTAATTTGTTTTTTTCTGTTGAAGAAAACAAATATTTTTTCCAAAAATTTTTTGCTTTACCATTTATTTTTTCTGTTTGTTTATATAATTTCAAAATATTATTTTTTAACTTTCTTTTTAATGCAATTTCTTTAAGTATCTCATAAAAGTTATAGTATGGTTTATCATAAGTTCTACTTTTTCTATTAATACCTATTGTTGTAATTAACTTCTCACTGTCTTTATTACTCATAAATACATTTAATGCTTTGTTATATGTATCATTGTTAAAAATAAAATCTATTATAAAATTGTCTATTGTTCCATTGTCTTTTCTTATTTTTTTTATAAAGTTTATTGCCTTTTGTGCTATAGAATCATCAACACATAATGGTAATATATAGCAAAATTCCTCCTTTGTTAAATATTCCAATTTAGATAAAAAATAAATTAATAATATAAAAGGTCGAACTGTTTTATTTTCAACAGTTGTCGACATCTTTAAAAGTTGCTTTAAATAAATATAACTATCTTTTGCTATATTTAACTCATTGTCACTATTAAAATTACCTAATTTACTTATTCCTAATAACTTTCTACCAACTTGTGTTAATTTTCTATCATTATCTATTAAACCTATTTCAACCAAACCGGATGTTTTTTCTCTTGCATCTTTATCAGGTCTTTTTGCATTTCCAACAATAAATTTATTTTCTTTTAAAAAATTATAATAATCTTTTTGCAAAGAATTATTATTAATCCAATTTTGGTTTGTGTTTCCAGGTTTGTTCCAAAATTCATCAAGCAACGAAAGTTGTTTTTCAATATTAAAATTAAATTGTTTGGTTCTGTAACTTGTAGTTCCAATGTTCCAACAATAACTTTTGAACGGAATGTTAGGTAATGTCATACTTTTCCTTAATAATTTATAATTAAAACTTCATCTGTAATTTTTTCTTTGTTTTTCGTGTGATAATTGGAATTTGAATAACTATTATTCAAATGAATAACTTTATAATTATATTTGTTTATCCAATCCATTAAAATTTTATTTTCTTTTCCTTTATTTGCTAGTACATTAGACAATGCAAATTTTATATTGTTTTTATTTAAAAGATTTAAAAATTCAAGTAAATCTTTTTCATCTTTTTGTGTCCAGCCGTCTTGTTCATTATAAGTTGCACAAGTTATTAAATATGGTGGATCACAATATACAAAACTATCTTTTTTTAATTTATTTATTTTAATTTTCCTAAAATCGTTATTTGTAAAGATGTAATTTTTTTTATGTATGACATCTATAAAATCTGAAAGTTTTTTTTGCATTTTTAAATTAAAATCTCTTTTTCCTACAGGTAAATTATAGTTACCTTCTTTATTGAATCTTATTTGATTATTAAAGGAAAAAACTATAAGAACATATAGTAAAATATAATAATCATCATCTTTTTCTGTTAAAGAATTAAAATCATTTCTCATTCTTATAAAGTTATCTTTATTATATCTCATTAAACCTTCAGAACTATTCGCTGAATATTTCTCATATCCATATTTACTTGTATTTGAAAGATTATATTTAGAAACTATTTGTTGTATAGAAGAAAAAATTTCTTTGTTGCTTAATTTTTTAAAAGTATTATATATCCCTATTAAATAAGAGTTTGTATCATTTAAAATTATTTTATCACTATTAATATTTATACCTACATTACATCCACCACAAAACAAATCTACAAAGGAACTTATTGTTTTTGGAAATAATGGTAAAATTTGAGATAAAATTTTATACTTACCACCTGTATAATTTAAAGGGGATTGTATAAATTTTTTTTGTTCAAAAATATTATTATCACAAACACATAAAAATAATCTTTCTTCATTATTTTCTATTTTTGATTTACCTGTAGTAAATGCTTTATATTCTTTTGAAAAAACTGTAACTTTACCTTTGTTTGATAATATTCTTATTATATCTTTATCACTAATTCTCGCATTTGATCTACTATTACCTTTATTAGACATATTATTGTATGATAACAATATATACTTTGCATTTATATTACTTATTAAATCTTCAAATGCTTTTGTAGCATTTTGTGTACAGTAATCACTTTTTAAATTGTCTCTTTGCATTTTTAAAGCAACACCGGATACTTTAGGTTTTTGCCATCTTGCAACATTTTCAAGTAAATGGTAAGCATCACAATACTGTCTTGAATTGTAAGGCGGATCAATATAAACTAAATCTGCTTTTATATTTTTTACCAACTCATTAGCATCAATATTATAATTTTTATTTTTTTTATTTAAATTGTTTGAAATTAAAGGAACAGCCAGTTCTAATTTTTTATTTAATTCTCCACTTTTTCTATAAGCATCATAATGTCCACAAGTATTAGCAATTTTATCCATAGCATACAATAAAGATGTTATTAACACTGCTCTTTCCCTTTCGTTTATAAATTTGGAATTAAATTTTTTTTCAATATCCTCTCTTATAAAACCTATCTTTTTACAAACATTCTTATTAAAATATGTATTTGAAAAATTTATTGACATATAATTATCATTTTGTGGATTTATGTTATTGTAATCAATAATAATTTTTTTTATTTTATTTGTATCAACTTTTTCTATTCCAAACCAAGCAAGATGACATATATAATTACTATACATATTATCGTTTGTAATTAATGTTTTATCAGTAAATGCTGACGAGACCGCACCCGTTCCGGCAAAAATATCTGCTACTGTATTGATATTTTTACAATGCTTTTCAACTATTTCTTTTATAAAAGGTAATAATTTATATTTATTTCCTAAATATCTTCTGTTATTAATAGCGGTGGTTTTATAATTTTTTGTATTTTTTTTAAGTATATTTGAAAGTTTATTTAATGTTTCTTCATCCCACAAATACTGCTGTATATGTTTTGTAGGGAAATAAATAAGTCCTTCTTCTTTAAATTCATAAAGAAGAGCTTGTGATATATTGTATTTATCGCAAACTTCCGATGTGGATAATAGTTTGTTATTCATTTCTTTATTATACATACATCTGTATGCTTTGTCAAGTTTTTGTTTTACACTTTTATCTCAGCATTTTAATTCAAATGACAATTTTATCTTTTGGCTATCAAATTTTTTAATTAATGCCCTCAAATATATCTTTTTCTAATTCTTTATAAACTTGTGTTTCTGGCGTAATTAGAGGTGCTAATGTGTCTCTAAAAAATGCATCTTTGGTATTTCCGCTATGCGATAGTTGTAATATTTTCTTTATCTCAACATAAATGTCACCACTCGCAGATTTTATATCATCTTTTGGATTTCCTCTCGAAATAGAATCTTCTAATTTTGCTTTTTTTATAGATAAAATCTCATCATATTTATCCGATTTATTTTCTTTTTCACATAGAAGCTTCAATATTTCATCATCTAACAAATAAGACTCTATATGCCTTCTAGACAGAACTTTTATATCTTTATTCTTTAGTTCTTCTATTTCATTATCATTCCTATCATCTCTATCAACAAGTTTAATTATTTTAGAATTACTTAAAGCTTGAGAAATTATTTTCATACTGATATTTCCTTCATTCTCAATTTCAGAACAAGAACCAATAGAAACAAAACAAACATCCGGATATTTACTATTAAATATTTTTGTATATATTTGAGCATCAAAATCTTTATATTTTCTTCCGTTTGTATTCCCTTCACAAAATACAACTGTTTTTGGAGCAATAAGCTTTGATAAATCACCAAGAGCTAAATCTAAAAATCTTTTCCACATAGTTGAATCAATTCCTGAAGGAGTCATAACAACTTTATTATCAAAATCTCTATTCTCAAAATCTAAAAAAATTACAGTTCCAGGATTTTCTTCTTCAAGTTCTTTCGCTTTTTTCAGCATTCCCATAGAATGAGTAGAAATCCAAAGCTGAGAATTTCCAGGAATCAAAGAATATAATTCTTTCAATAAATTTGCTTGTAATGTTGTATGCATATGAGATTCTGGTTCATCTATACAAAAAATTGTATCTGTAAAGTAACTGGATTTTATGATTAAATCTAATATTAAATCAAAAGCCGATTTTTCTCCAGCTGATAAATTAGCATAAATAAAATCTTTCGAAATTCCTTTTGTGAAATAAAAAGAACCATTTTCTAATGGTTTTCCTAATGATGATAATTCCAAATCTTCAAATACATTATGTAGTGAATTTTGAATTTTTCCTGTTAACTCTTTTCTTAATTCTTCTACACTTTTAGTATTATTTTCTTTCATAAACAGACTTGATATGGTTGAAGAAATTAAACGATTATAATTATCTGATACAGTAGCATCTGTCGTTATTAATGTTTTACTATTAATATTTCTATCTTTTACAGGATTTTCTTTTTTGCTTAAACTTGATATTACAAAATTTGATTGATTTCTATATGCAGATCTAAAATAAAATTTTTCACAAATTTGTCCCTTACTTAATGTTGATCCATAATAATATAAATTAATTGTTCTATCAATATTTCTAAAAAAAGAACCATATGCATTTTCTTGAATATCATTATAATTGGATTTTTTTACATAATACTTACTATCTTCTGTTCCTAACATACCAAATCCTTTAATTTGATACCATACATTAAATGCTTCAAACAATGAAGTTTTTCCACATCCATTTGGGCCAACTAATACAATAAGTTTTGCAGTTTCTGGAATACCTGTTATTGTTAAATCTGTGAATCGTTTAAATTTATTGATTTTAATTTCTTTTATTTTCATACAAACAATAGACTCCTAAACTTTTTTGTGTAGTTGTCTTTAAATTTGCAAATTCTAAAAACATAAAATTCAACTTAGTAGTTGATTACTTTCAAAGACTTCCTATATTTTAAATTATAACAAAATATTTACCGACTGCGGTGTACATAAGGAAAAGCAAAGGCGACCGGTACATAAAGAAGGTAAATATAAAGTTATAATTTAAAAGATAAAGTCGTTTAGCTTAAAACAATGCAATAACAAACCTTAAAGCTCCTCCAAACAATACCGCATATGTTGTAATCGCAACAAAAACTATTGAAGCAATTTTTATTCCATGCTCTTTTATTACCATCAAACTTTGCGCAAGACAAGGAACAAACAATGTTATAACTACCGCACTAACCAAAATTTGTGTTCCGGATAAAAGTCCGTCTTGTGCCAAAGTATAAATTCCGGATGCTCCGTAATCTCTTCTTAAAAAGCCCATAATAAATGTGCTTGTCGTTTCTATAGGTAGCCCTAAAAATTTTACTACTATCGGTGAAAACCATCTTTCAAGTGTTGTAAGCAAATGAATTTTGTCCATAAAAAACAAACCGACCGTAGCTAAAATAAATAAAGGAACTACTTCTTTCATGTACCAAACAAGTCTCATTTTAACTTTAGATAAAATGTTTATTATTGACGGTATTCTCATTTTAGGAATTTCTATAATAAAGTTTGTGGACTCACCTTTAACATAAAAATCCAAAATTTTTCCAACTAAGAAAAGCGAAAACAATATACACAACAGCCAAACAATTGTTGCTTTATAAGATACCGAAGATAACATCGCAAGAATTATACCCAACTGTGCCGAACACGGTATTGAAAGCGATAACAAAATTACAACTATCATTCTTTCTTTTTTTGTCTCAAGTATTCTTGAACTTAATACTGCCATCGTTCCGCAACCTACTCCCAAAACCATAGGAAGAACGGCTTTACCGTTTAAACCTACAAGTGAAAACAATCTGTTAAGTATTACCGACAATCTCGGCAAATAACCTGAATCTTCCAATATTCCGAAAAATGAAAAAAATGCAATAACTATAGGGAATATTATTGCAAAAGCATATGGTATTGCCATTGTAAAAATTCCGTACTGACCTACAAACAAATCTTTTACAAAATTTACAACCGGTCCCGTTCCCAAATAATCAAAACAGTTTGCAATAAACGGATTTATCAATTCTTCAAAAACTTTTGTTTGTATCCAATCTACAACGACACCTGCAACAAACACTCCAATGAATTCGTACATTATAAAAATAATGAACAACATTATTATCGTTCCCCAAAACGGATGCAAACAAATGTTGCCTAACTTTTCCATAACACTTTTATGTTTTCTGTGTTTTATTTTTTTTACTTCGGAAACGATTTTTAATATTGTTTCATTGTTATCGTGAAATATTTGTGCCGCAAACATTTTGTATTCGTTTTTAAC
>ODAJ014789022.1_pt1 | contig 95615 bp, 66 predicted proteins | sample 1539241 | NCBI WGS metagenome assembly ODAJ01 (sample SAMN02144231, study PRJEB22623) | gut metagenome | biome: sheep rumen | host: Ovis aries | place: New Zealand | reverse complement strand
TTTCCCTTATTTTTTCAATATATTTTTTATTCGCTATTTTACTATTTTAGATTATAGCCTTTTTGTGAAAACTTTTCTAAAAAACATTGTGAAATTTTTGTAAAATCTTACTTATTTGCGCCTTCTTTAGCTAATTTATCTGCCAAATCGTTCTTTTTGTTTCCTGTATGGCTATCTATTTTTCGCCACAATATATCTATATCACATGAAGAAACAATTTCTACGTATTCTTGAGCAAGACTGTTTTTAGGTTTCCATTTACCTGTAGCAAAATATTCTATCCCCAAATAATCATAATTTATTCTTATTTTCTTTATATTATTCAGTTCACACCATTTTAAAACAAGAGTAACCGAATAAAGTTCTCCTCCAAACTGTCTTGTTGAAGTATCATCAAGCCTTCCGGAAAATTTTTCTATTTCTTTATCACCTAAAAATATCGCTGCACCGTATCCTGTTTTACCGTCTATATAAGAACCGTCAACAAATGCCTCATAAATACCGGACTCTTCTTTAAATGTTTTAAATCCGTTAACTTCATCCCAACATTTATTTATAATTTCAACGGATTCTTTATCTTTAATATTTGTTGTAACTAAAGAAAAGGATTTTTTTGACGGTTTGTAATAAACCCCGATTTTACCTAGTTTAATCAATTTATTTTTTAATGATATTTGCAATAAATAATCCCTAAAACAAGTATCGTCAAAACTTGCTATAAGATTATTTTCATTCAATATTTTTACGAATTTGTTTCCAAAAGTTTCTAACTCACTTTTACACATCGTCATTGTTGTTTCTCCAAAACATAAAACTTTTAAACTATTCAACTATATTATTTTAGCCGTTAAACTTATAACCCCATAACCAAATAACCTGTCGTTGTTGTTTTCATACTTCCATACATCTATACCTCAAAATTGCTTTGCAATTTTTATCTCATTTTCCACAACTTGTGTAATTGCGGTAATATTCTGATATTTTTTATTTTTTTTGTTGCTATAGAATAAAATTTTAAAACTTTTTGATTTGTAATATTATCAAAACTTGCGGGTTGAATAATGAGCGGAATTTTATCTGACACTTTTGAAATAGTGTTAACGGCTTTTACAAATTCTTTTTCTTCGGTATCCTTTGCTATAACTGTTTTAACAAAAACTTTTTTTTGGGAAATTTCTAAAAATTTTTTATGTTCTTTAAACAAATCTTTACCGCATGCAGACTTAAACTTTATATCCATGGATACAACATCACAATAGTTATAAATTTTTTTTATTTGTTGCGGTAAACTTCCGTTGGTTTCAATATATGACGAAAATTTATTTTTCAAATATTTTTGCATTAACTCTAAAATAAAATCTGTATATATTGACGGTTCCCCGCCGGTAAAAGAAACCGATGGTTTGTTGCCATAAAATTTATCTTTGTTTTGATTATATATATCAGTTATATATTCAAACAAAGCCTGTGTTGTAAAACATTTTGAACCGGAATTTATTTTTAATGAATTCGGTGTATCGCAATAATTGCACCTTAAATTGCATCCGGAAAATCTTACAAAAATCTGTGGTATTCCGGCATATATTCCTTCACCTTGGTAAGAGAAAAATACTTCATCTATAGGTGCAAGATATTTATCTAAGTGCCGGATCATCTATACCTGCCTCTTTAAAACCTTTAGCTCTTAATTTACACGAATCGCATTTACCGCACGGTTTTGTTTTACCGTTATAGCAACTCCAAGTTTTTTCATAAGGAACTTTTAGTTTTGTTCCCAACTTTATTATTTGAGCCTTAGAATATTTTTCTATGGGAGCACAAATTTCTATACCATTGTTTAGTGCTTTCATTACTTGTTGCATAGATTTCAAATATTGCGGGGTGCAATCCGGATAAGAAGAAAAATCTACCGCATTTATACCCAAGAATATTTTTTTTGCTTTAATTGTTTCCGCATATGAAATTGCATACGACAAAAATATGGTGTTTCTTCCCGGAACATATGTTGACGGGACAAAACCTTCTTTTATTTGTTTATGTTCAGGAATTTTTTTATCCTTATTTATCAACGAACTCATATCCCAAGGAATAGATGTTTTTACAACATGATAATTCAACTTTAAACTTTTTGCAAATTTCTTAGCATTTTCTACTTCTTTACTGTGTTTTTGTCCATAATCGAATATTAAGCAATGACAATCATAACCTTTGCTCATTGCATAATACAAAACTGTCGTAGAATCGAGTCCGCTTGAAAATAATATTATTGCCTTTTGTTTCATAACGATACCACTGCGGAAGATGTTTCACTTTCCCATACTTCAACTTCACAAACCTTTATATCTTCCGTTTCAAATATTTTCATTTCGTTAAATATAAACGTTGCAATATTTTCCGCCGTTGGATTTATTTTATCGAAAGGTTCAGTTTCGTTTAAAAATTTGTGATCTAATTTTGCCATTATTTTGTCGAGATGTGCTTTCATATCGGTAAAATCTATAAGCATTCCTATTTCGTCAAGTTTTGTTCCGCAAAGGCAAACTCTTACTTTCCAGTTGTGTCCGTGCAAATTTTCACATTTACCTTTATATCCTCTTAAAGCATGTGCCGATGAAAAATGTTTAAATACGGAAAGTTTATATTTCATTATAATTCCACCTTTATAACCTTATTTATTTTTTTGTCAAAAAATTTACTGCCCAAATTTTTAAACTTTTCAGGATCATCACTTACATAAAATTCATATTTACCCGATCCGAAATTTTTCAATTGATTGTTTTTTTTCAATAAATTTTTTACGGCCATTGCAATAGCCGTTGCAGAATCTATTATTTTTATTTTTTTACCTATAACTTTTTGTATTGAACCTTTTAACAGCGGATAATGCGTACATCCTAAAATCAATGTGTCTATTTTTTTATTCACCAATTCTTTTAAATAAACATTTATAATTTCTTCGGTAATTTTACCTTTATTCCACCCTTCTTCAACCAAAGGAACAAACAACGGACATGCCTTGGAAAAACAATTTATTTTTCTATCATGTTTTTTTATCTCTTTAGCATAAGCATTGCTTTTAACAGTTCCTTCCGTTCCTATAACTCCTATTTTTTTGTTTTTTGTATTTTGCAATGCAACGACAGAACCTGCTTCTATAACACCTATCATAGGAACATTTATAACTTTTTTTAATGTATTTAAGCTGAATGCGGAAGCGGTATTGCAAGCAACAACTATAAGTTTTACACCTTTTGATTCCAAAAATTTTGATATATTAACAGTAAAATTTGTAACAACTTTTTTTGATTTCGAGCCGTAAGGCACATGAGCACTATCGCCGAAATAAATAAGATTTTCTTTCGGCAAAAGCTTAGATATCGCAGACATAACAGTAAGTCCGCCGAAACCTGAATCAAATATACCTATAGGTTTATTACTTTTTATTTGCTTTTCTCGCATAATATTTTTTTACACCTTCATATATCGAATCGGCAGCAGCCTTTTGAAAACTGCTCGTATTAAGTTTTGCTTCTTCGGTATAATTACTTATATATGCCGTTTCAACAAGAACAGACGGCATCTGTGTTCCTCTTAAAACATAGAAATTTGCCTGTTTTATTCCTCTGCTCGGTATCTTCAATCTTCCGGAAGCTTCCGCGATAACAAAACTTGAAAGTTCCGATGATTCGTTTATATATTCGTTCACAACCATTGACCACAACATATTTTGCAATACCGTCTTTTTTTCATCGGATTTGTCTTCCAATGCAATAACGGAGTTTTCCAAAGTTTCTGTTGAAATAGCCTCTTTATCCGATGCTTTTTCCGACAAGAAATAAATTTCGAATCCTGAAGCCGTTCTGTTCAAATTAGCATTACAATGAACGGATATAAACAAATCCGCTTTATTTTTATTTGCAATGTTTGCTCTCTCTACCAAAGGAATAAACGTATCATCTTGTCTTGTAAGTATAACTTTATAATTTTTATCTTTCTTAAATATTTTTTCCAATTGTAACACTATAGCCAAGTTGACATCTTTTTCTTTCGTTCCGTGCGGTCCGACTGCACCGGGATCTTTACCGCCATGACCGGCATCAAGTACAATAATTTTTGCATCTTTAGCAATTTCTTTTGTTTTTGGTATTATATCTTTAAATGTTTCCGTATCGTCAATTATTGCATAACTGTCATCTATAATTTGATCCTCTTCCACGGTTACAACTTTTACTTTTGCAAGTGCTTCCGAATCATCTTCTTCCTCTTCCAATACCGGTTTATCATATATTTGAGAATCATTTGCAATTATTCTTGTATCTATCGAAACAACCTCGGTATCACTACCGATATCTTCAGGCTTTTCCTGTTGCTGTTCAATTACTTTTTGTTCTGTTTGTATTTCGGAAACATTTTCGGATTTTTTCTCAATTTGAACTTTTTCTTCCGATTTTACATCTTTCGATTTTTGTTCTTTTTTCTCGTCTATAATTTTTTCTTCTACCGCACTTATTGTTTTTTTATCTATTCTCGCTACGGTATCGGGTATATATATATTTGTCGGTTTTGCCATATCAACCGGTTTTGTATGTTCTATATCCATTACCAATTTAAAAGGTTTTTTGAAGTTTTGAACTCTTACGGACTTAGGAGTTTGAGCTAAATTTATTGTAAAAACAGCTTCCCTGCCTTTTGTTTCATAAGAAATATCTTTTATTGCTCCGTTATTTGCCACAACACTATCTTTTATAATTTTACCTCTTTGAAAAGCAACGACAATAGAATTCTTAGCTTTTTTTATTGTATGAGTCATTTGCTCTTCAAGTTCAATAACAATCTCGGTATTATTTTCTTTTGTGTAATATCTTACGGCAGATATATTGGATATGGATGTAACATTAAGTATTCTGTGTTGCGTATCCAAGTTAACAACCGCTTCCAACATTTCAGGGAAATATTTTAATTCCAAAATTTCGACCGGAACATAAACTTCTTTATTTATCATTACGGAAGGCATTTTCAGTTTTACTTTATTTTTACCGAAAGAAACTTTTCTCGAATCATAAAAAATATCTATGGATCTGTTTTTAAATTTCATTGAAACCTTTTTACTCACGGAATACCATTCTAATCTTGCCTGACAAAAACTCGCCAACTCTCTTAAAGATAAAAAATTGCTGCCCGATATGCTATATAAATTCATACCGTCATAACCTTGTCCGTCAAAAATAACATTTAATTTTTGAGCCTCTACGGTTATGTCGGCTGTTTTAATTTCATTTTTTGCAAAGCAATAAACAGACACAAAAACAAAAAACAACGATAATAAACCAACAAATTTTTTCATATTCTAACCTCAAACCTTAATCAATATAATTGTACATCTTTATTTGCAAAGGTAAAACATTAAACATTTTTTCTTTCTTTTCTTTATTTTCAATAAAATCCGAAACTTCCCCGTCTTTTATTGCAACCGTCTGATAATTCCAATTGTAAGGATTACCTTTTAAAATATTTGCGGAAACTTTTACGGAAGAATTTCCGGCTTCGTTTTTAATTGTTTCAATAAGTTCTGCACCCGACGATAAATATTTATAAATATAAATATTTTGTTTTGTTATTCTTATGGCAAACTCCCAACTGTTTTCCGGAACAAAAAAAGCATTTACCGGTTTTAACATTTTTTGTGAACCGGTATAAGCAATACTATTCATATCAATATAAATATCAATACTGTCCAACACATTTAAATCTGCATCCGTTTTAAACGAAATATATTCATTGTTTTTTTCAACGGAAAAAGTTGTAAAAATATTACTTTCGTTATCAATAATTATGGAATTATTATTTTTTGTAAACTTACAATCCCCGTTATCCGTATCGGTATTTTCGGTATCCGACAAATCATATTTTATTTCTTTTGTACTCGGTGCTTTTTTATTCAACATTCTAAAAATATTCGTATAAGATATATCAAACAACTTAATTGAATTTTGTTTATTATTTATAATTCCGTTTATAACATTGTAACTGTACATGTTTGAAAGTTCATCACATAAAATCGTATACACTTCTTCATTTTGTTTCTTGCCGTAATTTTTGATTTCTTTATCTGCCAAATACAATTTCAAAACATTTTCTTTTGGAACAGACGATAATTTTTCCAATAAAATATTGTTCTTTATTGTTTTTGAATTGTATCCGTAAAAAGCCGCATTTATCGGTAACTCAACATCCAAACCACTGTTTTTGTTAACAAAATTTACTAAAGCCAGCATAAATTTTTCATTTTTAGTATGTGAAGCGGTTAATATTATCGGAACAAATTTTACATTGTTTATATTATCAAACCATTGCTTTATTTTTGTTTCACTCGTCGTAAAATTTTTGTAAGGAACAAATAAAGCAACACCGTTTTTTATAAACAAGCCTCTTTGATTTTCGTTTTCGTTTTTTGCCATTGTCCACAAAATATTATTTTTATAAAACAGTTCTAAAACATCATCGTTTAATGCCGCACCTTTCAAATAAAGACCATGCTTATTTCTTTCAAATGCGGTTCTGTAAGTCTTTTTATAATTAAACAAAATATCTTTACAAATATCGGTTTTATCGAACACATCGGAAGAATTTATGTTTATTTGTGACGATATCAACGGAAAATACGGTTCCACAATGTTTAGCACAGGCTCTATTTTATGCGAAACGATTAAATTTTGAATTTCCTTTTTTATATATTTGTCTTCATCAAAAGCAACGGCCAAACAAAACTTATCGGAACTTTCTATTTTTTGAATAACTTTTACAGATACCCCGTCAAAACTTTCCGCGAAGAAAACAACCGTTTTGTTTCCCGCAAAAGCACTAACAGACAAAAATAAAAAAAATGATGCTGCGAAAAGATTTTTTATATTCATATTATTGATTATATCATATTTAATAATGCAATATAAATAAAGATTTTATCTATAAAATTTTTCGGGAAGAAAAATTATTTAAAACACATATCCCACGGAAAATGTATATGTTCTGTATTCTATGTCTATTTTATAACTTGTGGATTTAAGCCTTGCATTACCATTATGAATTGCACCGGTTACTTCAAACAAAAAACTGTTGTATACAATACCTACACCTATCGAATAAAAAAAACCTCCCTTTTCATCAATAAGATATGTATCGTAATCGGCAACGGGAAAGAAAAAATTATAACCGACATTACCGACAACATAACCGTATTTATAAGGTTCGGTGGGAACGGAACGAAGTTTTAATGATATGTAAGCAGGGACAAAATAAGCTTCTCCGGGGATATCTTCAAGATCTCTTGAACTCTGAAAATTTATACCGCAACCTATACCGAACTCATCAAGAAAATAATGATAATATTTTGCTGCAAGTGTTAAACCTTTTGAAGAATCCGTTTCGCTTTCATGACCTTTATGTAAATATTTGCCGTAAAAATCATATCCTATTTGAACTATTACTTCATTGTTATCTTCAACAACATCACTATCATCAATCATCAAACCAGTTTTTTTTTTAGTTTTTTCATCCTCTTTGATTTCTTTTATGTCTGCTTTATTCAACTTTATAAGATCTTCTTTACAAACAACAAAAACAACATTATCATCCTGATGATGAATATTTCCTTCGTATTCGGTTCCGTCATTCATAATTATTTTTTCCGCATACCCTGCAAAGGAAAATGTTAAAAGAAAAAACAAAGTGATAACAAAAACTCTTACACTCTTTTTCATTGCTACCCCTTATAATGACTGTAAATTGTCCAAACTCCTATCAAAATAAAACAAATACCGCTTATTAATTTTAACGGTATTTGTTGTAAATATGTTTTTGCAAATGTTCCTGCAAGTACAGCTATCGCAGATGCTACAACCAATGCTCCTGCCGAAGCAAGAAATACATACGCAGGTGAAATTTTTGAATCGGTCGCAAACAATAATGTTGCTATTTGTGTTTTATCGCCAAGTTCCGCCAATAGAACAGAAAAAAATATCATAAATATTGCGGCCATAATTACCTCGAAAAGTTTACTCTTCTATTCTATATTTAACGGTTTTGGCTTTTATTATCGACAACTTATCTATTTCTTTCAAAGCTTCCGATATTTGTTTACTTAAAGCTCTGTGAGTTGTAATTATAATTGAAACTTTTTTATCTTTATTTCTGTCATCCTGATACAAACTTGCTATAGATACTCCGTGTTCACCCAATATACCTGAAATTTTCGAAAGTACTCCCGGTCTATTAACTACGGAAAATCTTAAATAATAATCGCTTTTACTGTCACCGTGAGGCAAGAACTTAACTATTTTTTTCTTCGAATATACGACATTTTGAACAACACCCGCCGTTCCGTTGGCAATATATTTCGATAAATCTATAATATCGGAAACCACTGCCGAAGCCGCAGGCAACTGTCCCGCACCTTTACCGTAAAACATAACATCATCCGCAGCATCACCTTTTATCATAATTGCATTATATTCGTTATGAACATTTGCAAATGAATGATGATGATCTATTAAGCAGGGTTCCACCCACAAATCTATACCTTTATCCGTTTTTATAGCGGAACCTATAAGTTTAAATACATAACCGAAATCTCTTGTTATGTTAACATCTTCTATATCAAGTTGATCTATACCTTTTACTCTTATATCTTCAACTTTTATCCAACTTCCCCAAGCAAGAGAAGATAATATCGCAAGTTTGTTTGCCGTATCAAGACCTTTAACATCTGCCGTCGGGTTAGCTTCGGCAAAACCTGATTCCTGTGCATTTTTTAATGCATCGGCATAAGTTATACCTTCGTTTGTCATCTTACTTAATATAAAGTTTGTGGTACCGTTCAAAATACCTTTAATATTTTTTATTTCGTTACCTGCAAGACCTTCGTTCAACCCTTGTATTACCGGGATAACTCCTCCCACGGATGCTTCAAAATATACCATCTGTTTATTTTCTTGCGCCAAAGAAAATATTTCATCCCAATATTTTGCCAATGCCGCTTTATTTGCGGTAACGACACTTTTACCGTTTTTAAGAGCTTCGGTAATAACAGTTCTTGCGGGTTCATATCCACCGATAAGTTCAACAACAATATCTATTTCCGGATCTTTTATTATATCCATGAAATTTTTAACATACAATTTTGGTTTATCTATAGGACGCAAATCGCAAATAGATTTAACATTTATCTTTACGCCTGCTTTTCTCAAAGCAATAGCACTGTTTTTTTCCAAAATTTTTACTACACCTTTTCCTACCGTTCCGTAACCTACTAAACCAATATTTAAACTTTTCTTCATAAATTTATTTTCCGTTTAATGTAAATTTTTTTATTCTTAACAATGCATCATGAAACCTTTTATCGTGTGTTACCAACGATATTCTTACATATCCTTCACCGCATTTGCCGAAACCGGCTCCCGGAGATACGGCAACACCTGTTTCTTTAAGAAGTCTTTCCGCCACCGATAAAGAACCTTCTTTTTTTAAGTTATCGGGAAGGCCTGCCCAAACATACATTGTTCCTTTTGTTTTTCTTACATGCCAACCTATTTTATTTAATCCGTCAACCATCTTGTTCATTCTTCTTTCATAAATTGCAGCTTGTTCTTTAACACATTGCTGAGAACCGTTTAAAGCCGCAACAGCCGCAAGTTGAATAAAAGTCGGAACTCCGTAATCCAAAAAAGATTTGAATTTTTCAAGCGGATAAAGTAATTGTTTTGCTCCGCAAGCCCAACCTACTCTCCAACCGGCCATATTAAATGTTTTAGAAAAAGAGTGAAACTCAAGAGCCACATCTTTCGCACCCGGAAACTCGAATATTGACGGGGACGTATTGTCACCGAAAATAAGTTCGGAATATGCATTATCCGAGATTAAAAGTATTTTATATTTTTTACAAAATCTTATAGCCTCTTTCCAAAAAGCAGGATCATCCGCAACGGCTGCCGTCGGATTATTGGGATAATTCAAAATCATCATTTTCGCTTTTTTTGCTACAGTTTCCGGAATTTTTGTAAAGTCGGGAAGAAAATCATTTTCTTCCAACAACGGCATTGAATATGTTTTTGCTCCCGCAAGAACAGCAGCATTAAAATGAACCGGATATGCCGGATCACATACCAAAATATAGTCTCCCACATTAAGATATGCCATACACAAATGTGCAATACCTTCTTTTGAACCTATAAGAGACATTATCTCGGTATTATAATCCAACTCTACTCCGAATCTTCTGCCCATCCATTCGGCAACCGCTTTTCTGAATTTCGGCATACCTTTTGCTTGAGGATATCTGTGAGTATTTTTATGATGTTTTACCGTATCACATAAACAATCAACAATATGTGTAGGCGTGGGCATATCGGGATTACCCATTCCCAAATCTATAACATCAAGTTTTTTTGCATAACACTCCAACTTCAAATTGTTTATTTTTGAAAACAAATAAGGGGGTAGCGAATCCAAATTGTTTGATGGTTTTATCTTTAATATTGCCATTATTTTTGTATTAGTTTTCTTAATGTAGTTGTAGGTTTGAAAGAAACCTTTTTACCGGCAGGAACAGGAACTATCGTTCCGGTTTTAGGATTTCTACCTTGTCTTGCCTTTCTGTCTTTAGATTTAAACGAACCCAACCCAGATAAAGAAACCGTTTCCCCTTTTATTAAATTGTCTTGAATAACTTTAACCAAAGCTTTTATGGCTAAATTTACTTGACCTTGTGTAAGTCCCGAACATTCTGCAACCTGCTTAATAACATCAGGTTTTTTCATGAGCTCCCCCAAATATACAAAAGTCTCACAATTAGAACATAAAAACTATAATAAAAATATATTAAAAAGTCAATAAGTTTTTTATCTTGAATTATTTAAAACTAATGAAATTTTATATGATTTTGTGCTATAATTATTGTAAAGGGTTATGACAACATTAAATATGAAAAAAGAAACGATTATATCTTTTTTAGTTTTTTGTGCATTAGCCGTAATAGTAGTTATATCGATGAAACTGACATATAACAATTACCAAACTTCTAAACAGATTTTTAACGGTAAGGTTTTATGTTCGGCGTTGATGAATGCCAGTATAAAATATTATAAAGAAAACGGTGTTTATCTTGAAAACGACAAAGTATCAATAAACAATGATTATCCGTTTGATGCGAGAACAAACCCTTATTTTTCCGTTTTCTCTACATATCCGGTTGATGAAAATACTCAGGGAATTTCCGTGTTCGGAACAGTAAACAAAAAAGATTACGAACTCAAAGTAAAGTTCAAAAAAGATGACGATGTAAAGTCAATAAGAAACATAAAAATTCAAACAATAAAACATAAAAGCAAGAACTAATAAAATTCTATGAAAAAATTTTTTTGTTTTGCATTAATTTTTTTAGTGTCTGCCACAGCAAACTCCTATGCCGATAAATGGCAAACCGTAGGAACAAGAGCCATGGGTATGGGCGGTGCGGGTGTGGCCGTTGCTTACGGAACCGATGCTCAGTATTATAATCCCGCTCTTCTTGCAAATTCCGACTACAACAGCAATATATCTTTGAATGTAAACGCGGAAATCGAAACAACGGATAAAGTTTTAACATTAATAGATAAAATAAATCAAATGGTTCACCAATACAAAGATGTTGCCGATAAAATTGCTAATAACGATTATGCATCAGCAACGGATATGATGTCGATATTTGACGCTTTAATCGCATTGCAAGAATTAAATTTAAAAAATATCGGAGCAGTAGCCGGTGTAAATGCGGGGCTGGCTTCAAAGCTCGGTAAACTTACCGTCTCTGTAAGATCTTACGGAAGTTCCGGAATAATACCGATTATCGATAAAAAAAATATCGGGCTTGTTACTCCTAAAAACGGACTGAATATAAATAATTTTGATTCTCCCGATACGGATGAAAAACAAGATGCAGCAAACATAATAAAAGAAACTTTAGACAAGTTCGATTTAACTGATTCCGTAGCTAACTTGTTTAATTTATCCGGAATATCTTCACAAGAACTTGCAAATGCAATAGTTAATATGACCGATGCATCAAATTCAACGGTTGAAGAAATAAAGGAAATGGCAGATACCATAGCCGAAGATTTCCCAAAAATGGAAACACTGTTAAAGGATCTCCTTTCCGGAAATTATAAAGATAACGAGTCTCAAGTTCTTATTGATGCCGGAATTTTCACCGAAGTAAGTGCGGGTTGCGGTTTTCAAATTTTGGAAGGTTTGCAGGTGGGTGGGAACATAAAATACATTCAAGGTCAAATGGGACAAGCCGGCATTATGATTTTAAAAGACGATCAAAAAGTAGCAAGAGCCGAATGGGACGCTTTTAAAGATACAAAAGCGTCAAACCAAATAAGTTTCGATTTGGGGGCATTTTTAGATATAAGCAAATTTACAGGCAAAGATATTTTTCTAAATCCTAAATTCGGTATTACCGCAAGAAATATAAACAATCCTTATTTCGAAAGACCTGAAAAACCGTCGGATTCGGAATTAAAATGGATAGGCGACAAATATTATTTAGGCAACCAATTAAGAGCGGGGCTTGCAATCAATCCGATCGAAAAGCTTACTATTGCATGTGATTTGGATTTATTAAAAAATAAAACTTTTGTAGAAGGTTTTGATTCACAAGAATTATCATTAGGTGTAGAGTATTTATTGTTAAACAGCAGAGCTGTAGCTTTACCTTTAAGAGCAGGTATAAGTAAAAACATATCAGAATCAAAAACCGATATCGAATATACCTTAGGTACGGGAATCCATACTTTCGGATTTTGTTTTGAAATCGCGGCGGGAATGAGTTCAAACACAACTGTTCTCGACGGCAACGAAATTCCGTCATCGGCTTCTTTGGCACTGAACTTAAGTTATGCTTATTAAAACTTAATCGTTAATAAAAATATCATTTAAAACATTATAGATATCGGTATTATCTATAATATTTTTTTCGTTTATGTATTTTTTAAACAAATCTGATTTTGCCCCTGCACAATAACAACCCGTCAATTCGTTTATGTTGCCTTTTGTTTTATAATCTATGCTTGTATCCCATTTCAAAAATGTCTTGTCGTCAATCATTATATTAGGTCGAGGAAGAATTCCTTTTGCAAGAAATTTATTAAATCTTAACATTCCCGATGAATACGGTGAAACAACAATTATTACGGTATTATTCAAATTCATATCAGTTGAATTTGACTTTACTAAATTGTAAATAAGTTCTACGGTTTTATTACAATCATAAACCGCACCCAACATTTTGTTATAATCGTTTTCACAATTTGCCTTATCAATATCCGTAAATTCCATAAGTGTAAAAAAAGGAGCCTTTTTTTCCAACAACATTTTTATACAATACGAAACAACATCGGAAAATTTATTGTCGGAAAACCGATATTCAAAACTGTCCAAAGTAAAATTTTCCGTAGGTTTAGGCACACAATATTTTTGTAATTTTACAAATAACTTTTTATTAACCAAATTAAAAACTTGCGGTTTATTTATTTCCGAAGAAGACAAGCAATAATAACCGTTATATGCGGCAAATTTATTCATTTCGTAAATATCGTTCTGCCCGATAATTATTTCCGGTTTTGTTTTTGATAATATTTCTTCGGCTATTTTATTGTAATTATTTTTTGATTTGTTATGACTGAAAAAACTTGCCGGCGCAACCGAATAAAAATTATTAGTTGTAATCAATGCGGTATTATATTCTTTTTGTTCGTTTATTTTATCGACAATATTAGGGATAAAAATTTTATTTGTTTTATCGTAACAAATACTGTTGTTATACACTTTTTGTCCTACAGACATAGCCGTAAGAGAAGCGGCGGAATCGGTTGGAACGGAATTTTTAAAATATTTTTCTGCTTTGTCGTTTTTATAGTAAGGATACGGTATTGTTCCGGCAAGATTTGTATCATATCCTTTTTCACTGTCAAAATTAGTTTTGTTGTATTGCCCGATATAAGAATTTATGCTCCAAGTTGTCATAAATGTCTGTAACGGAAAATTGTTCCAAGCTAACATTTTATCTTTTCCGTATAAAAAATTACTTAAAGCAATTTCGTTCGATACGGACATCCCTTCTGCGACAATCAGAAAAACATATTTAGGTTTATCGGCATAAATGTTAAGGAAGAATAAAAAAATAAACAATAAAATTAATATGAATTTTTTCATTTTAATTTTCTTTCAAAATTAAATTTGTTTGCGGAACTCATATAAACATTATTATTAAATACCTTGATTACTTGTGTTAAATAATTTACATTGGGGTCTATATAAGATAAGTCTATCGCGAAAGATTTTATTCCCGCTTTTAATAAATTATTTTTAAATGCAAGTAAATTTACAGGATATTTCGGAATAATAATATTATCTTTATTTGAAACAACTTTAAACTCATCTTTATCGGATTTTATATTTTTATTTCTGATATCCGGAACAAATTTCATTTTAGATATTACTATTTCCGGAAAGCCGGACAAATATACAATCAAATTGTTTTTTAAATTTTTCGATAAATCTTTTATATTGAATAAGTCATCTTCCCAAGATGATACAAAAGCATTTATTTTATATTCGGATAAAAATTCCGCACTGTAATTGTTTAAAGTATACAAATATTGTCCTGCATACAACGAACTTTTTTTATCTTTAAACATATAAATTTGCGATATGTTATTTATAAAAAACTTGTTGTATTTTTTATCCGCAGCAAGATTTATAAAATTTTCATAAACTTTTATATCTTGTTCCTCTATATAAGGCGGCAACTCAAAATATAAATCATTTATGCTTTTTTGCGAAAGAAAATTTTTTATTATATCTAAATTTTCTTTTGACAATTTTATTATCGTGTCTGCTTTAGCATTTTTTAATAACGGTATCCACTTAACATTGTTTATTCTTATAAATAAATCGGGAAGTGAAACTTTGTTTAAAGGTTGAAGCGATAAAATATTGAATGACTTTGTTATTTTTGTGTATTCACCCTTGTCGTTTCTATCATTCCGTTCCTCTATTCCTCCATACCTCTGCTGTTCTGCGTCGGCAATTTTATATACTTCGAATCCGTTTTCCAAATACAAATCTTTATATTGAATTTTATAACCGTTATCTTTTTTATCCGAAATTTCTATTTTTAACACAACACTTCTATCTTTCTTATTATCAACTATTCTTACGGTATCACCTGTTAACAGATCTGTTTTTGTATTTAAAGAAAATATTGTATCCGTTTTATTTTCAACAATTCCTAAATACAATCCTATATTTTTAGATTTTTGCGGTTCAAAAATATCTTCACTTTTTATGTTAAAATTAAATGTCGTTTTTTGCCTTGCATAATCAAGAGACAACAAATCCTTTGCCTGTTCTAAATTTTGTTCATAATTTGTTTCGTTACTGTCTATTAATAGTCTGTAAGCCTTAACTGTTTTAGCTACATAATCCGCAGATTTCAATCTGCCTTCTATTTTTAACGATGTTACACCCGTCTCTTTTATTTGTTTAATATAATCGGCTAACTGAAAATCTTTAGGAGATAAAAAATATCCTTTTTCCCCGTCAACAGTCCATAATCTTCTGCAAGGTTGTGTACAGCGTCCTCTGTTACCGCTGTATCCGCCTATAAAACTTGAAAACAAACAAAGTCCCGAAACACAAAAACATAATGCCCCGTGACAAAATATTTCAAGTTCTATATTACTTTTATTTTTTATATTTTTTATTTCATCAAAAGAAAGTTCTCTTGCTAAAACAGCCCTTTCAAATCCCATCTGTTTTGCCTGTATCGCGCCGTAACTGTTATGTATTGTAAGTTGTGTGCTTGCATGAAGTTTTATATCGGGAAAATATTTTTTTGACAAGTAAGCCACACCTAAATCCTGAACAATAATAGCATCTGCTTGCGATAAACTTATTTGTTCCAAACTTTTCATAACATCTTTAAGTTCTGAATTTTTTATTAAAGTATTCAGTGCAACAAAAATTTTTACATTTTTTTGATGTGCATAAGAACAAATTTCGTTTAATTGTTTGTAAGAAAAATTTTTGGCTTTTGCTCTTGCGCTGAAATCTTTTAAACCCACATAAACAGCATCCGCGCCGGCAGATACTGCCGCTAAAAAAGAGTCCGTATTACCGCTTGGTGCCAACAATTCTATATTGCTCATATCTTTTTATTTTAGCATAAAAGATACAATTGTTGAACTTTTTATTTTAAGACCGTTTTTCTATACAAAAAACTTTCAAAATATACTATAATTTAGAAGATATATATACTTGCCAAAAAGTATATAAATTTTATATAGGAGGTTTAAAATGGAAAAATACAAATGCAGTATATGCGGTTACGAATATGATCCTGCAAAGGGAGATCCGGATAACGGAATACCTGCGGGAACACCTTTTGACAAATTACCTGAAAATTGGGTATGCCCTGTTTGTCAGGTAGGCAAAGATTCTTTTGAAAAGATGTAGACATAAACTTGAACGAAATAAATTTTTATTTTCGTTTACAGGAGAAAAAATGAAAAAAATAATTCATAACTTTTTCTACTGCATAGAACTTGTGTTGATAGCTGTTATTTATTTAACTTTCGCAAAAGAACAAATTAATTTTACCCCTTATGTAACTTATCCTTTAGCAATATTATGTGCTTTTTTACCTGTCGGCATTCTTGCCGCAATTGCTTTTGTTGTTTGTTCTTTTTTTTATAACATAAATGCAATTGTCGTCAATTTATCTTACCTGTTTATCGGAATATATTTGCTTGGAATATGGTTAACAAGTTTGTGCAAAGAAAAGAAATACGACTGATATATTAATACGTATAAGGAGTTTTTAGGTGAAACAAATAACTAAAAGTGTATATTCCGTCGGTGTAATAGACTGGAACATGAGAAGTTTTCACGGCAACACGTTTATCACAAAAAGCGGTGTTACTTATAATTCATATGTTGTTAACGATAACGAGCCTGCTTTAATAGATGTTGTTCATAAAGGTTTTGAAGAAGAATTTATAAAAAATATTTCCGAAATCACAGAACCGGAAAAAATAAAACATGTTATATTAAACCATTTGGAACCGGATCACAGCGGTTCAATCGAATATATGGCAAAAGTTTTAAAAAATGCGAAATTTTACGGAACGGCAAAATTAAAAGAAGGACTTTTAAAATACTATAACTTGAATATCGATATAACAGTAGTGAAAACCGGTGACAAAATTAATTTAGGCAATAACACTTTAACTTTTGTTGAAGTACCGATGGTTCATTGGCCGGATAGTATGATGACTTATTGTCCGGAACAAAAAGTATTATTTTCAAATGACGGGTTCGGTCAACATATAGCGACAAACAAGACTTTTACCGATGAAGTTGATTGCGGGCTAATAGATAAAGAAGTTGCAAAATATTATGCAAACATATTGTGGCCTTTAGGTGCCATGATAGACAGAAGCATAAACAATATTTTAAAAATGAATTTGCCTATAGATTTTATTGCACCGAGCCATGGCCTTATATGGAGAAAAGATATAAATAAAGTTATAGAAAAATATTTATCTTGGGCTAAAAACACCGTAACAAACAAAGCTGTTATTGTTTATGAAACAATGTGGGGTTCCACGGAAATTATGGCAAGAGAAATTGCAAGAGCATTAACCGATAACAATATAGAAGTTAAAATGTTTGATATTGCAAAAACGGATTTTGCCGAAATTGCTTACGAAATGCTTGAAGCAAAAGCATTTGTTATAGGTTCATCTACACACGATAATGAAATGTTGGCTTATATTGCAGGTTTTATACATTTTATTAAAGGTATGAAACCTAAAAACAGAATTGCTGTTTCGTTCGGCTCTTTCGGTTGGGCCGGCGGTGCCGTAAAAGAAATAGCGACAAATTTAACTTCTTTCGGTGTAGAAGTTATAGATCAAATAGGTGCAAAGTTTAAACCGAATAAAGAAGAACTTAACAATTGTTATCAGGCAGGAATGAAATTAGTTGAAAAATTAAAATAGGAGAAAATATGAAAAAAGCATTAGTTTGTTCGGTATGCGGTTATATTCATTTAAAAGATACTGCACCGGAAAAATGTCCTGTTTGTAATGCAAGTTCAAAAGTATTTAACCTAAAAGATGATGCATTAAAAACAAATGAAGATATTGTAACAACCGGTGAAAGCCACAAAAAACATCTCCCTGTTATTTCCATAAATAATGTAAGTGAAAATGTTCAAGAAATAAAAGTAAAAGTCGGTGAACTTGAGCATCCCATGATGCCGGAACATTATATTACAAATATAATGTTTTATGCGGATAATGAATATGTTGGCGGTATAGCATTAACACATAATTTAAAGCCGGAAGGTTCGATTTCTTTAAATGCCAAGGGCAAAAAAATATCCGTTATCGAACACTGTAACATTCATGGAGATTGGATAACGGAAGCAACTGTTTAAAAAATCAAAATCTATTTGAAAATTCTATATTTTTTTAGTAGAGTAAAGAGGTTGGCAAACTATCCAAAAGGGGAAAACTTATGAAAAGCCTTAAAGGAACAAAGACAGAAAAAAATTTGTTACAGTCTTTTGCCGGTGAATCGCAGGCAAGAAACAGATACACATTTTTTGCATCCGTAGCAAAAAAAGAAGGTTACGAACAAATATCTGCACTTTTTTTAGAAACCGCAGATAACGAAAAAGAACACGCCAAGAAATTTTTTAAATTTTTAGAAGGCGGAACAGCCGAAATTACGGCAACTTTTCCTGCGGGAATAATCGGAACAACCATACAAAATCTTGAAGCTGCAGCAGACGGCGAAAACGAAGAATGGACGAAAGCATACCCCGAGTTTGCAAGAATTGCCGAAGAAGAAGGTTTTCAAGAAATCGCGGATTGTTTCAAATATATTGCTTTAGTTGAAAAAGCTCATGAACAAAGATACAGAAAACTTTTAGACAATATTAAATATGAAAAAGTATTCACAAAAGATGGTGTTGTAAAATGGAAATGCAGAAACTGCGGTTATGTTTATGAATCTAAGGAAGCTGCGGAAAAATGCCCTGCATGCAATCATCCAAGATCGTATCAGGAACTTTTTGTAGAAAACTACTAAAATTTGCTTCGCAAATTTTGATGTATAGATGCATGGATGAATAGAGGTATAAAAAAGAAAAAACACTTTGTGTTTTTATAACGGAGGTAGCAAAATGAGATACGTATGTAAAGTTTGCGGTTGGACAAGTGAAGATGGTGCAAAACCGGATAAATGTCCTATATGCGGAGCACCGGCAGATAAACTTGAAGCTATAGTTGAAGGCGAAAAAACTTATGCAACCGAACATAAAGTAGGTGACGGACAAGTTGAAGACAAAGAAATTGTTGAAGGTTTAAGAGCAAATTTCAACGGAGAATGCACAGAAGTAGGTATGTATTTGGCAATGTCCAGAGTTGCAGAAAGAGAAGGCTATCCTGAAATTGCAGATGCTTTTAAAAGATATGCTTTTGAAGAAGCGGAACATGCTGCAAAATTTGCCGAACTCTTGGGTGAAGTAGTAACAAATTCAACACAGAAAAACCTTGAACTCAGAGCTCAAGCCGAACATGGTGCATGTGCAGGTAAAATGGAAATTGCAATAAAAGCAAAAAAATTAAATTACGATGCAATTCACGATACAGTACATGAAATGGCAAAAGATGAAGCAAGACACGGTAAAGGTTTTGATGGTTTGTTAAAAAGATATTTTAAAAAATAAAAGTATCTTATAAACAGTAAATATTTAAAGGCGATATCTTAAAAAGGTGTCGCCTTTATTTTTTGCCTATTGACAAACAATTATTAAAATGTTAGATTAGTATAACATTTTCAATAAAAACTAAAAAAGTTTTGTTTACTTAAAGGGGATTTTATGAACAAACAACTTACCGAATCTTTAGAAAATTATTTGGAAACAATAGGTATGCTCATAAGAAAAAACAAAATAGCAAGAGTTAAAGATATAAGTAAAGAATTGGATGTAAAAAATTCAAGTGTAAATATTGCTCTAAACGTTCTTGCCGATAAAGGACTCATAATTCATGAAAAATACGGTTATGTTGAACTTACTCCCGAAGGTCAAAAAATTGCAGACGATATTCAACATAAAGAAGATGTTTTAGTTCAATTTTTTACTGAAATTTTAGGTGTTAATGAAGAAGTTGCTTTAAAAGATGCTTGTAGAATGGAACATACTATAAGCGATGAAACGTTGGCAAAACTTATATTTTTTATAGGTAAAATAGGTAAAAAGAATACTAAAAAAACTAATAAATAAGGAAGAAAGTATATAAAGTGGAATTTTTAAAAGAGATAGTAAATGTTATTTTTTCAATATTTAATGCAATGTCGTTTTATTTGCTGTTGGGTTTTTTGTTTGCGGGAATTTTACATGTTCTTGTTCCGCAGCAACTGTTTTCAAAATATTTATCAAAAAATAATTGGGTATCTGTTTTATATGCCACATTGTTCGGTATTCCGTTACCGTTATGTTCTTGCGGTGTAATACCTACGGCAATGGCATTATACAAAGAAGGTGCATCAAAAGGTTCCGTAATTTCTTTTCTTATAGCAACACCGCAAACAGGTATAGATTCTATAATTGCAACATATTCGTTGTTAGGACTTCCTTTTGCAATAATTCGCCCTGTAGCGGCATTCTTTACTTCAATTTTTGCAGGCCTTGTAACAAACGTTTTCACTTCAAAAGAAGAAAATGTTAAAGTTACGGCTCAAAAAAATACGGAAGAACAAAAACTTTCGTTCGGTCAAAAAATAAAAAGAGTTTTTCAGTACGGTTATGTTGAAATGATGGAAGATATAGGTAAAATGCTTTTGTTCGGTTTAATGATTGCAGGATTAATTGCCTATTTTGTTCCGGACAATTTTTTTACAATATTTAAAGGTAACACATTATTAACAATGTTGTTAATACTTGTAGTTGCAATTCCTATGTATGTTTGTGCCACCGGTTCCATACCTATAGCAATAGCGTTAATGATGAAAGGTATGAGCCCCGGCACTGCCCTTGTTTTGCTTATGGCAGGCCCTGCTGCAAACATTGCTTCAATGATGGTTATAGGTAAAGTGTTAGGCAAAAAAACATTTATTATTTATTTAATAACACTTGTTATAGGCGCGATAGGATGCGGACTTATTATGGACAACTTTTTGCCTGCAAGTTGGTTTGATGTTTCCAATTTCGGTATGGCTGCACATAATCATCACGGCGGTTTTTATTATTTTAAAGTTGTTTGTTCCTTTATATTATTTGCACTGTTAGCAAATTCAATATTATTTAAAAAACATAGAGAAGAGGCGGAAGTTATGGAAAATAATGGTAACAAAATTGCATTTAAAATTAACGGTATGACTTGTAACCATTGTAAAGCTAATGCAACAAAAGCAATAAGTAATTTGAAATCAGTAAAGGAAGTAACTGTAAATTTAAGTGAAGGCGTTGCTTATGTTGACGGTAATCCTACCGATGAAGAAGTAAAGTCGGCTGTGGAAGCGATAGGATTTACTTTCGGTGGAAGAGTTTAAAAGATAATTTGTAATTATATTAAAAAAGCACTTGGTGCTTTATATTTTTTTGATCTTTAAGTTAGACAAAACTAATATTTATAATATAAGCTAAAAAACATAATAGAAACTAATATTTTTAATTTTAACTAAAAATAGACACTAAGGAAAATATGGGAGGAGAAAGAAAAAAAATGGAGATGATTTTAAGTAATTTAAAATTGAATCAACCTGCCAAAGTAAAAAAAATAACGGCATCTGATTCGGTTTTAACGAAAAAATTACTTTCTATGGGTATCTTGAAAGGTGAACAAGTTGTTGTAACAAAGAAATCTGTTTTAGGAGATCCTATAGAAGTAACAATAAGAGGTTACAACTTAAGTCTCAGAAAAGATGAAGCTTCACAAATTTTAGTGGAGGTTTAATGATGACATTATTGAACGGAAAAGAAAACACATCCTTAAGATTTTTGGCTTTTGATAATATAGCCACGGACGAAAGAAAAAAACTAATAGATTTAGGGTTTGTGCCGGGTGAAGAATTAAAAATCTTAAGAGATATGAAATCCGGATTTATAACCGTCTTATTAAAAGGCGGAAAAATTGCATTAGACAGTAATAGCGCATCAAAAATTTTGGTAAAAGAGGTATAAAATAAAGTGGAAAGTTTAAAAAAAGTAAAAATATGTTTGGCCGGTAACCCAAACTGCGGAAAATCAAGTTTGTTTAACAATATAACAGGGTTAAGACAACATGTAGGAAATTATCCGGGTGTTACCGTAGAAAAAAAAGAAGCATTTGTAACAAAAAACGGTTATGAACTTCAAATTATAGATTTACCCGGTATTTACGGTTTGTCCGCAAGTTCGGAAGATGAAATCGTAGCAAGAAATGTTTTAATTGAAGAAAAGCCGGAACTTGTGATAGATGTTGTGGATTCTTCAAACCTTGAAAGAAATCTTTATTTGTATGCACAGTTATCGGAATTAAAAATTCCTGTTATCATTGCAATGAACATGACCGATATTTTGGAAAATAAAGGTCAAAAAATAGATTATAAAAAATTGGAAGAAAAATATAATGTAGTTGCTGTTCCTATAGTCGCAAGTAAAAATAAAGGAACGGAAGAATTATTAAAAGTCGTAACAGATGTTTTAAGTAAGAAAAAAACAATAAAATCCGTTTCAATAGATTACGGAAAAGAAATTAATAAAGAAAAAGATACTATTTGTCAGATTATATCGGAAGATGTAAATCTTGTATTAAAGTATCCTGTTAACTTTTTGGCTGTAGAGTTAATAAAAAAAGAAAGTTATGCTTTGGAAAAAATTAGAAAATCCCCTGTTTCTTCAAAAATAATCGAACAGGTGGAAAAGAGTAACAAAATAATTTTTGATTTACATAACGAAAATCTTGAGGCCGTTTTTGCAGATAAAATTTACGATTGGATAAAGATAGTTGTAAGTGATGTTTTATCGAAATCAAAATCCGTAAAAAAAGATTTTACCGAAGCAATAGATAAAATTGTTTTAAACAAAATTTGGTCTGTTCCTATATTCTTGCTTGTAATGTACATTATTTTTAAATTTGCATTTACGGTATCCGAACCTATAGTAGGTTGGTTTGAAGCAGGTATCGAATGGTTATCCGATTTTGCAACAGGTGTTATCCCCGAAGGTATTTTCCAATCGTTAATAGTTGACGGTATAATCGGCGGTGTCGGCGGAGTATTAGGGTTCTTCCCGCAAATTATATGTATGTTCTTTGCCATCGCATTTTTTGAAGATACCGGTTATATGGCAAGAGCGGTGTTTATTATGGACAGAGTTATGAGAAAGTTCGGTCTTCACGGAAAATCGTTTGCATCTTTGTTAATTGCAACTAACGGTTGTGCAGTTCCCGCAATGATGGCATCAAGAACAATAGATAATCCTAAAGACAGAATTATTACACTTCTTGTTACACCGTTTATGATATGCGGTGCAAAACTTCCTATATTTGCACTTTTTATAGCGGCATTCTTCAGTAAAAGTTCAACACAAGCAGCAAACACAATGTTTATATTTTATACATTAAGTGTTGTTATAGCACTTTTTTCCGCATGGGTATTTAAGAAAACATTGTTTAAAGGTGAACCGGGATATTTCGTTATGGAACTTCCCCCTTACAGAGTTCCTACAATAAAAGGTCTTTTACTTAAAATGTGGGAAAGAGGTTGGATGTATCTTAAAAAAGCTGGTACCATCATATTATTAATGTCTATTATTATTTGGGCGGGTTTAACATTCCCTCAAGTAGATGAAGAAAAGTTGGGAGAAGTTTCCGAAGAAGAAGTTGCAGCGGCTCAAATGGATCAAAGTTATATCGGAAAATTGGGACACTTTATTGAACCTGTAATAAAACCTATCGGTTTTGACGGCAAAATGGGTATAGCTTTAATTGCAGGTCTTGCAGCAAAAGAAGTTGTAGTTAGTACTTTGGGAACAATTTATTCTATGGGTGAAACTGATGTTGAAGATGATGAAGCGGTAAATTCTTTAGCGGATAAAATCGCTTCCGATCCGGATTGGAGTCCGTTAAAATCCGTGGCATTTTTGATGTTCTGTTTAATTTATGTTCCTTGTATAGTTGCAATAGCGGTATTCTATAGAGAGGCAGGTTCAAGATTAAAATGGCTGATAATACTTTTTGCTTGGACAACTGTTTTAGGATACTTGTTATCGTTCATTGTATATCAGGGCGGAAGGTTGTTAGGCTTTTAGCCTAACAACGAGGTATAGAGGGCTAGAGGGATAGAAGAATAGAAAAAATCGCAAAGCGATTTTATCCATACATCCATACTTCCAGCCACTAAAATTTCGTAGAAATTTTTTGTCCATACCTCAAGAAAAAGTCGTTGGAGGTAGTAATGGAAACAATTTTTGTTTTATTGATAGTTGCTCTTTGCGCTTTTGTCCTTATAAAAAAAATATATAAACAAGTGAAAGGCGGTAAATGTGATTGCGGGTGCGGTTGTGACAACAATTGCGGAAGTTGTTTAAAAAAAGACAGTTGTATGACACAACTTATGAGAAAAAGTAAAAATAAAAAATAGTTGGCAAAAAATAAAAAAGGAGAGTAGAAAAAAATGAAGAAGTTAGCAGTAGCGGCATTTTTGGCAGCAACAGTAACACTTGGCTTCTCTAATGCTTATGCGGCAGAAGCCGAAAGTCTCTTAGAAGGACTTTCAATTAACGGAGGAATTACTTTGATTTTGCAATCTTTGCAAAAATCAAATGTTTCCACAGCAACAGACGGTTTATTTTATGAAACACCTACAATCGGTTCATATTCCGTAGATTTGGAAATTGAAAAAAAGTTTGATGATAACAACACAGCTTTTTTGCATTTAGAAACAGGAACAGGCGATGCAAACTCCCGTTTTACGGCTTTTTCGGGAATCAACAGAGATGCGGACGATTCAGGTAATCAGGTATCAGTAACAGAAGCATGGTTCGAACATAAATTCAACGATGCTTTCGGTATGACATTCGGTGTTATAGATCCTACATCATCATTGGATGATAATGCTTATGCAAATGATGAAACATCACAATTTTTAGGTGATATTTTTAGAAATGCACCTGTTATTTCTTTCGGAGATAATGCTATCGGTTTAAAAGCTGTTTATGAAACGGATTTTATAGATGTTGCAGCACAATATCTTAATGTAGAAAATACAGTTGAAATACCTGGCGAAGAAGTTAATAATGATGATATCACAAGACACGGTTTTGTTTCCGCACAAGTAAACTTTAAACCGGGCTTTATAGAAGATATGGAAGGAAATTACAGAATTTATGCTTGGGGTTTACTTGATGGCGGTGTAAAATGGGAAGACGGAGAAAACACAACAGATTACGGATTCGGTGTTAGCATAGATCAACAACTTTCAGATATTTTCGGTGTATTTGCAAGATACAGTTGGAAAAGAGATGATGCCGTTTCTTCAGCAATCAGCACTCTTGACGGTGACTACGAGTCTCCTTGCAACCAAACATGGAGTATCGGTGCACAAGCAAAAATTAAAGCTTTGGGTGATGAAGATATCGTAGGATTGGCTTTCGGTCAAATGATGATTTCCGATAAAGCAAAAGATGCTTATGGATTAGATTTCAAAGCGGAAGATCATTTAGAAGTTTATTACAGCTGGAATATAAGTGACTATTTAGCCGTTACACCAAGTATTCAATATGTAAATAATATCTGCGGTGGAATGTCTGAAGAACAAGGAGCAGATAATTCTGCTTTCGTAGGTTCTATAAGAATGCAAATAGGTTTCTAAAAATTGCCCGAAGGACAACCGAAATTACTAATTGATAATTAATAATTTCTAATTGTAGTTTTAAAGTCTTGACGAGAATTTACTTTCTCCTCAGAAGAAAACGGATGCAGTTGTTCGCCAACAAACTCTGCATCCGTTTTCCTTTTTTAATTTAAAATTGCTAAAATATATTTATTATGAAACAAGAAATAAATTATTCGGAATATTTTCAAACAAAAGTATTGGAAGAAATTTGCAGATTGTTTTTTGAAAACAATCTTGATGACATAAACCATTTGCCTTTTAACATCATACCTAAAGGTAATGATCCTCAGGTTCGTTGTTGCGTATATAAAGAAAGAGCTATTTTAAAATTAAGAACTCTTGCTTCTCTGGGATATTCAATAAACGATGTTGATGAAGCATTGCCTTTGTCCGATTATCTTAAACCTGAAAACGAAAAAAAATATAAAACGAACAATAAACTTTTAACCGTTCTTGAATCCGCATGTTCGGCATGTGTTAAAAGCAGATATATGGTAAGCGAAATATGTAAAGAGTGTTTGTCAAGAAAATGTATAAATGCCTGCAATTTCGGTGCAATATCTTTCGAAGATCATAAAGCACATATAGATACGGACAAATGTAAAAACTGCGGCAAATGTAAAGAAGCCTGTCCTTACAACGCAATTTTAAAACTTGTTGTTCCCTGTGAAGAAGCTTGTCCGGTAAATGCAATAAAAAAAGACGGTAAAGGCAGGGCAAACATTGATCACAGTTTGTGTATAAGTTGCGGAAAATGTATAGGAGCATGTCCGTTCGGTGCCATAATGGTAAGAAGACAACTGCTCGATGTTCTAAAACTTTTACATACGAAAAAACTTGTAGCATTAATAGCACCTTCAATCACGGGACAGTTCGGAGCACCTATAAGCAAAATTACAACCGCTCTGAAACAAATAGGCTTTGAACATATTTTTGAAGTTGCTTTAGGCGCGGATATTACCGCAAAAAAAGAAGCGGAAGAATTTGAAAACAAGTTGGTGGTAAACAAACAACAATTTATGACAACATCATGTTGCCATGCTTATATAAGATTGGTAAAAAAACATCTTGAAAAACTAAAACCGTTTGTGTCCGATACTTACACTCCTATGCACTATACGGCAGAAATTGCAAAACAAAAATATCCTGATTGTATTACGGTATTTATAGGACCTTGCTTATCAAAAAGAAAAGAAGCACAGGAAGATCCGTTGGTGGATTATGTTTTAACTTTTCAAGAACTAAAAGCAATAATTAATACAAAACATATAAATATAGATTTATGCCAAGAAACCTCATCGGAAAATCCCCCGACAAAATATGCAAGGGAATTCGCCGTTACCGGAGGTGTATCTCAAGCATTAAAGCATTATTTAAGAATAGATACCAAATTTATTAAAGATGAACTCATTACGGATTTGGACAAAAAAAGTGTTCTTAGATTATCCGCTTATGCCGACGGACACTGCAACTCAAATTTGATAGAAGTTATGGTATGTAAAGGCGGATGTGTCGGCGGTTGTGAAACAATCAAGCCAATCAAACAATCTACCGAAGACGTAAAAAAGTTTTCTTTATAAAAATTTTACAACATATTTCTTTTTTAATATAATGTTACTCTAATCATAAATTTCCGGAAGGAGATATCATGGGATATACTAAACAAGACGTAATAAAAATCATTAAAGAACAAGATGTAAAATTTATCAGATTACAGTTTACCGACATTTTCGGTCAACTTAAAAATGTTGCAATAACCGCAAATCAAATAGAAAAAGCATTAGACAACAAATGTATGTTCGACGGTTCTTCAATCGAAGGTTTTGCAAGAATTGAAGAAAGCGATATGTATTTATATCCCGATCCCGACACATTCGTAATATTCCCGTGGAAACAGGAAGAAGGTAAAGTTGCAAGATTAATTTGCGATATTTATACTCCCGACGGAAAACCTTTTGAAGGTTGCCCGAGAAACATTTTAAAAAGAAGCTTAAAAAATGCCGCAAAGTTAGGTTATACATTTAATGTAGGTTCCGAACTTGAATTCTTTTTGTTCTTAACCGACGAGCAGGGAAAACCCACGACAAAAACTCATGATGCGGCCGGATATTTTGATTTAGCCCCCATAGATTTAGGTGAAAGTGCAAGAAAAGAAATGTGTTTAACTCTTGAAGATATGGGATTTGAAATAGAAGCCGCACACCACGAGGTTGCAAGAGGTCAACACGAAATAGATTTTAAATATGCGGACGCATTAAAAACCGCGGATAACATAAACACATTTAAACTTGTTGTAAAAACAATAGCACAAAAACACGGATTACATGCAACATTTATGCCTAAACCGATATTCGGTATTTGCGGTTCGGGTATGCACATAAACCAATCCTTATTTAAAAACGGTAAAAATGCTTTTTACGATGAAAAAGACAAATTGGGACTTTCAAAAATAGCATATAAATATATTGCAGGATTAATGTATCACATAAAATCTTTCTCTGCAATTTCAAATCCCCTTGTAAACTCTTATAAGAGATTGGTTCCGGGATATGAAGCTCCTGTTTATATTGCTTGGTCTGCAAGAAACAGAAGTCCGTTGGTAAGAATACCTGCGGCAAGAGGCGCTTCCACAAGAATAGAGTTAAGAAATCCGGATCCTTCTGCAAATCCTTACTTTTTGTTAGCATCATGTTTGGCTGCCGGAATTGACGGAATAACAAAAAATATGAAAATAAAACCCGCCGTTGACAGAAACATTTATCAAATGACAAAAGAAGAAAGAGATAAAGCAGGTATAGAAAACTTACCTCACAATTTAATTAATGCCGTTAAAGCAATGCAAAAAAGTGAATTAATAAAAGAAACTCTCGGAAACCATGCATTCAATCTTTACACTAAATCAAAAATTGATGAGTGGGATGCTTACAGAACAAAAGTTCATCAATGGGAAATTGATGAATATCTTATAAACTACTAAACGACAATGTATAATGTATAATTTAAAATGTACAATGTCGGTAAAAATTGCAAAGCAATTTTTGTTAAATTATTAGATTTTTGCAAAGCAAAAATACATTAATTATAAATTATAAATTGTAAATTATAAATTGAAAAAGCACCGAAAGGTGCTTTTTTTTATGCAAATAAAAAGCCCTTGGTGAAAGGGACAGTTATGGCAGTCCGTACCACAAGTTTTACTTGTTACTACATCACCAAGGGCAATACAAGTATAACTGCCAACCGGACACTTGTCAACAATTTTTTTCTATTTAATAACAACCGAAATACTTATCAACCGTCACTATAACGGTTCTTATATACTCGGTAAATATGTATTAAAAACAAAAGTTATCCACAAGTTGTTAACAACCATAAAAAAGACCGGAAGAAAAACTCTTCCGATCTTTTAATTTTTATAAATTACGGATTTAATCCACATTATTACTTGTTGCTGTCTATACTTCTATCCGTCTATACTTCCATACATCTGATTATTCTGCTGTTGTAAGAATTATTTCCACTCTTCTGTTTTTAGCTCTTCCTTCTTTTGTTGCATTTGAAGCTATAGGTTCTTTTTCCCCTTTACCGATTACGGAAATATCATTTTTAATTTTATGATCTTTCTTTAACGATGTTGCCACCGAAGAAGCTCTTTGTTCGGACAACTTTTGGTTAACTTCATCACTTCCCACACTGTCTGTATGACCTTCTATCAATACTTCCGCATCCGGATAATTTTGTATTTCGTTTGCCACCTCTTTCAATTTTCCTTTTCCGTCCGCACTAAGTTTAGTGGTTCCGAAATTAAATGTAGGACCTGATATTCTTATACTTTTAATAGTCTTTTCTTTCATTTGTTGAGCTTCTTGCTCACTTACGATTTTAGCTTCATAATTTTGCAATTGTTCTTGTAATGCTTTTTCTCTTTCTTCAGCTTCCCGTAAAGCTTTTTCTCTTTCTCTTGCCTCTCTCAATGCTTTTTCTCTTTCTCTTAATTCTTGTTCTTCTTTAGTTTTAGCAGCCTGCAATTCTCTTTCTTTTTCTTCCAATTGTTTTCTTAATTCTTCTTCCTCATTTGCATTGTTATCAACTATTTCTATCACTCTTTCTTCTTTTTTATTTTCATTCATAACTTTCTTGTTATGTTTGCATCCGAATTTATATATCAATCCTATATTTGCATAATAGTTTGTTGACACATCTGCAAAATTTCCTAAACCGTTTGCGAATATTGTCCAGTTTTCAGATAAATCATAGTCTGCTCCGATTCCGCCGGTCAATGTCGTTTGAGCATTTTCGGCACTCCATATCTTCATCTTGGTTTCATCGGCAAAATCCAATAACGATATCTCTATTTCGTTACGTTTATCGGTTAATAACTGTCTTACTCCGGCTTTAGCATACCAACCGAACTTCTTTATTTTTCCGTTTATTTCAAGTCCGGCTCTTGCTTCTGCCGTCATTGCATCATAATTTTCTATCTTCAAATTCAATGATTCGGCACCTTTTTCCTCATAACCCTCATTGTTCATATAACTTCCGATTACTCCCACAAACGGTTTCAAGTACATCTTATGTCTTGCCTGACTGTCTTTTTTATTCAAACTTATTTTGTACCCTGCTTCCAAATCCAATGCTGCACTGTAGCCGTTATGATCACTGTTTGCGGTTCTATCCATAAACTCTATTGTTCTATCTATCGTATATTGTTCATATCCGCCCAACAACATACCTTTCAATAACCATTTATCATTTTCATATCCGCCATATAAACCTAAATTAATATCATTCATAGACGTTTTATCTTTTCTCTGTTTCAATTCGTTTGTCCCGTATCCTCCCATAACGCCTACTATCCATTGTCCTTTTGATTCCGCTTCATCTTCATATTGTACATCAGCATCATTTTCGGTACCATCAACATTGTATTCGTTCGGAGCCTCTTCATTACCGGTAACATAATATTTGCCCGGTTTTTCCGCAGATTTTTCGTTTACTTTTATATCATTGCCATCAACAAAATATACTTGCGGCACAGCTTCATACTTTTCATTCTTTTTCATTTCGTTACCGTCAAAATATTCTATAGGTTCGTCTTCATTACCTCTTACATAATATTTTTTTGGAACTATGTTTCCGTCAACGAAATATTCGTTTATTCCTACTTCATTACCGTCAACAAAATATTCGTTTTGTCTGTTACCGTTTACATAGTTTATTTTCAATTCTCTGTTTTCGTAATTTTCATTTGAAGATTCCGTTTCTTGTTTTTTAGATGATACAATATCAAATCCTACTAAGAATCCGTTTGTAGTTGTATTAAATTTCGGTGAGTTGTCATCTTCTTCAACATTATACGTATTATAATAATATTCTCCCCATATTCTATCGTGAATTTTTGTGCATGGTGCATAACTTGTTCTTTCTTTAATCTTATCGTATACATGTTCGGCTTTTGAATTAAAGAAAGTTAAGTTGGTTGCATTTGCATGTATTACACCGGCAACATCGTTGAGTGCAGCTTTCAATGCGGGTATATTTGTTTCTCCCGTTTCAGGATCTTCATAATAGTAGAAATGTTCCATCACATCTAACGGTAATGTTATATCTCCGCCGTTTCCTGTTGAGACAGCATCTATTGCATTTGCCGCTTCTTGTTCGTTGTGACTTCTATCAAAATCTGTTGCCTGCGAATATTCACTTTGTTTTCTCTGTAACTCTATCTTCAATACATTTCCTTCGGTATATACTCTTGTTGATATTCTTGTATCATATCCCGGTCTTAAATCGGTTGCATCGTTATCATTGAATTCAACATTACCTTCTTTATATTCGTATCCGTCTGCCAATGTTCCTGAATTTATTAATTCTATTGTTTCTTTTACATAATATTTTCCTTCCAAGTTGTTCAATGTTATTGTTGCATCTTCTCCGATTGTTGTTGTTCCGGACACTTGAGTATTATCATTATAGTGACCTTCACTATCCATATCGAATTGTCCGAATTCTACATCATAGTTTCCGTTATCTTCAAATATTAAGTTACCGTTTACTTTGAATGTAGTTGTTGAATTTCCGGGTGCAAGTGACGCATCTTTACCTATTATCAAATCGCCTGCCGTTATATCTCCGTATCCTTTTAATATAGAATCCGTCAATTTCATTGTATCGGTTACTTCAAAAGTGCTTCCGCTTCCACCCATTGAAGAATCATTGTTGATTACAAATGTTCCGTTTGTAATATTTGCATTTATCGCTTTAAAATTATTTGTTACCGTCATTGTTGCAGCACCGGTCTTATCGAATGTTCCCATATCGACAATTTCGTTTAATGTAACTTCGCCTTCTTCGTCGTAGAATTCAACCGATGATTTTTCATCTCCGCTGCCTACAACTTTTCCGTTGATATTTTCTGTTGTTCCTCTTATTCCGCCTTCATTTATTACAGTATCTCCCGCATATGAATTGGAGTCCATTTGCAAATCTAATATTCCGTTTCCTGTCTTTACCAAATCTTTATTTCCGAATATTTCACCGGTTAATATCGCGTCTGCACCGACAACTTCTATATTTACATCGTTTTTATCTGTTCCCATTATCTCATTTGCCAATTTAACTTCATTCTCACTGTTTATTATTAATTTTCCGCCGGCCATATATATTGTATTTTCGCTTATTCCGGTTTCTGCTGCTATTTCTATTGCACCGCCCGTAATTGTTGTTGTTCCGGTATATGAGTTATCACCGCTTAATGTTACCGTTCCTTCACCTTCTTTTACTATCTTTCCTGCTCCGATTATTGTTGCAGCTATTTCAGCTTCTTCTTCATCCGTTAATCTCAATACCGTTCCTTCTCCGGTTATTGTTATACTGTCATTTATATTCAAATCTGCTGCATCGGTTATTAATGATGAACCGTCTGCTACCGTTATTGCATCTGCCGTTATTAAACTTTCTCTTTCGTTTTCAAAATCGCCGCCGGTTATTTCTATTTCTTTCTGTGTTATATTTGCTTGATTAGTTAAATCGCCTTCTACTATTAATTTACCTTCATCTCCGGTTATTTCGTTTGTATTTGTTCCGCCGGTAAATGTTAATGTGCCGTCATTTTCTATTCCGTCTGTTGTTGTTATGTCATCCGCACTTGTCTTAAATCCGCTGCCATCGGTTACAGTCATTGATGTTTGACTTATTGTTGTACCGATATAGTTTTCTACTTCTCCGTCTATTGTTAAGTTTCCGCTTCCTGATATTTCGTTCTTGTTCGTTCCTTCTCCGGTATATGTCATTTCGCCGTCGTTTGTTATTGCGTCTGTTGCCACTATTTTATTTACATTCGTTTCTAAGCTTGCTCCTTCGTCTATCGTTACCGTAGTTTGTTTTATATTTCCTTTATCATCATCATTTATTACATCTCCGCTTATCTTCAAGTCTCCGTCTCCGGTTATTGTATTTACATTCGTTCCGCCGGTAAATTCCAAGTCTCCGCTATTTGTTATTTCGTTGTCTGTAACTATATTATCTGCATTTATCGTTAAACTTCCATCTTTTGATATCGTTATTGTTCCTTGTTCTATGCTTCCGTTTTCATCATCGTTTGTTACTGTTCCTTCTATTGTTAAGTTTCCGCTTCCGGTTATTATGTTGCTGTTTTCACCTTCGCCTACAAATATCATATCTCCGCTGTTTTCTATTCCGCTGTCTGTTGTTACATCTCCGATGTTTGTTGTAAATTCCGAGTTATCATTTACTGTTATCTTATCCTGATCTATTGTTGTTCCATCTGCATTTGTAACATCTCCGGCTATTACAGTTTCTCCTGTGCCGCTTATATCACTATCGTTTGTTCCGCCGGTATATGTTAATGTTCCTTCATTTGCTATTCCATCACCTGTTGTCGTTATATCATCTGCATTTGCCGTGAAACTTCCGCTTACCGTTACTGAACTTTGGCTTATTGCCGTTCCGGTTGAATTTGTTACTGTTCCGGCTATTGTTAAGTTTCCTTCGCCCGCTATCTCGTTCTTATTCGTTCCTTCTCCGGTATATGTCATTGTTCCGTCATTTGTTACTCCGTCTGTTGCCGCTATATTATTTACATTTGTCTCTAAGTTTGCTCCTTCTGTTATTGTAACTTCGCTCTGTTTTATGTTTCCTTCGTTTACAACTTCTCCGCTTACTTCCAAACTTCCTTCGCCTGTTATTGTATTTACGTTTGTTCCGCCGGTAAACTCAATTTCTCCCGCATTTGTTATCTTGTTTTCTGTTACTATATTATCTGCATTTATTACCAAACTTCCGTCTTCTGTTATCGCTATCGTTCCTTGTTCTATACTTCCTTTATCATCATTATTTGTTACACTTCCTTCAATCGTTAATGTCCCGCTTCCGCTTATTACATTATTGTTCTCTCCGCCGGTAAATATTAAATCACCGACATTTGTTATTCCTGTCGTTGTTTCTATATTGCTTGCATTTGTTGTTAAACTTGCAGCTTCGACTACAGTTACGGTACTTTGTTGAACGGCAGCATCATTTATTACATCTCCGACTATATTTATTGTTCCTGTCCCTGTTATTTCGTTTCTGTTTGTTCCGTCAACAAATGTTATCAATCCGGAATTATCTATTCCGTTTTCTGCGCTTACGGCTCCGGCATTTGTTAATAAAGAGCCGTCTTCGCCGATTGTTATATCGTTTGCCGTTATTGCTTCAAGAGAATCATTATCATTTATCAATGTTCCGTCTATCGTTACTTTATCTTGTTCTATCGTGCTGTTTTCTCCGTTTGTTAATGTTGCGCCATTGTTTATTGTCGTGTTTCCTTCTCCGGTTATACCTTTATCCAATACTGTTTCCGCATCTTCTCCGGTTACTATTAGTTCTCCGTTATTTGCTATATCGGTATCTGTTTGGTTACCGTTAAATGTTACGGATGATAATGTTACTGTTCCTTCATTTGTTATTACCGCATCGCCGGTATTATTTGTAAATGTTACATTTGTTATCGTTGCTGTTCCTGAAGATTCACCGACTTTTTCTACCGTTATTGCATTTTCAAATCCGGACATTTCTGCCAAATCTTCAATTGTTAATGTATGTGTATCTACATTTATTCCAACAACTCCGGTTGTGCTTGTTAATACACTGTCGTTTCCATGTATTATTAAATTTTCTTTCAAGAAGTTGTTTGTTACTCCTTCAGGTTGTTCTATCCAAGCGGTAACATAATCGGTATCTTCCGTTATACTATAACTTGTTGCACCGTCATATATTGCATTTGCAAGTCCGCCGTATCCTTCTGCAACTAAATTCAAGAATGTTCCGTCATCGGTATTTTCTGCAGTTACTTTATACTTGATATTTGTTGTATAAATGTCCGGTGATGTTATTGCATATATATTAGATTCTGATATTTGAATTGTCGTTTCCGCTTTATTGCTGTCCGTTAAGAATTTAATATCATCTATTGTTGCTTGGCTTCCGGATTCTGCAGTTATATTCGTTAACATATCCGCTGATTCTTCTTGCACATTCAAATCTAACTGATAATTCCAATTTATACCGCTTGCTACCGTTATCGGTGCAACAACATTTCCTATTTGTTCATTTTGTGTATTTAATGTAGCACCGTCTCCCATAATCAATGTTGTTGTGTCTGCCAAATAACTTTCATCATTTAACTTTAATGTTGTTCCTGTTAAATTAATATTATTATTTGATACAGAGTTATCTATTATTATTTCACCGTCTTTAATGTTTATTGTTCCGTTGTTTCCGGTTATTTCATAACCTACCGTTCCGCCGGTTAAATTGTATGTTCCGCTGTTATTTATTTCCGCTTTAATATTATCTGCATTAGATGTTATCGTTCCGGCATTTTCTATCGCATTTGTACTTTCTATTGTTCCTTCGTTTACTATTGTTGCATTTTCATCGTTCGTTATATTTTCTGCTTTTATTGTTCCGGTGCTGTTAATTGTTCCGCTGTTTGTTATTGTTCCTACTGTTATCTCTGCTCCGCTTTCATTGTTTATCGTTCCGCTGTTTACTATTGATTCGTTAGCGGTTAATGCTGCTCCCGTATCATTACTCAAAGTTCCACTGTTTGTTACAGTTTCCGCTGTTAATGTACCTTCGTTTTCTATGGTTGCATTTTCGTTATTTATCAAACTGTCGGCTGTTATGGTTCCTTCATTTTCTGTTGTTCCGCTGTTTGCTATTGTTGCAGCTGTTATTGTCTTTCCTGCATCATTTGTTAATTTTCCGTTCGTCGTTACTTCTAATTCGCCTTGTTCTATGTTTGCAGCGTTTTCCACCGTTCCGGTTATTGTTAAGTTTCCGGAACCGCTTATTCCATTAGCATTGGTTCCGCCGGTAAACGTTACACTTCCGGCATTTACTATTCCGTTTTCTGCTACTACTGCATTTGCATTTGTAGTTAACGAACCGTTTTCAACAACCGTTATTTTATCCGTTGCCGTTATTGCTCCGCCGTTATCGTTGGTGTTGGTTAATGTTCCCAAAACATTTATTTCTTTTTGGTTTATTGTTCCGGTTGTGTTTGCAACATTTGATTCTTCATCTATTGTTGTTGTTCCTGTTCCGTTAATAACATTTTTATTTGTTCCGCCGGTCAATATTAAATTGCCATCATTTGTTACTTCTTCCGTTGCTCTTATTGTATCTGCGCTTGTTGTTAAACTTCCGCTTTCAGTTACTGTTATTGTGCTTTGTTTAACTTCTCCGTTATTTAATACTTCTCCCGTAACATTAAGTTCTCCGTCACCTGTTACCTTATTAGTATTGGTTCCGCCGGTAAATGTTACACTTCCGGCATTTACTATTCCGTTGGTTGCAACTACTGCACTTGCATTTGTAGTTACTGAACCGTTTTCAACAACTGTTATTCTGTTTGTAGCCGTTATCGCATTTTCAGTATCATTATTATTGGTTAATTCTCCGCTTACTTCTATATCTTTTTGACTGATTGTTGCTTCTTCGTTATTTTCCACTTTACCGGCTACTTCTAATTTTCCTGTTCCGCTTATATTGTTTACATTTTCTCCGTCATATAGTATTACTGTTCCTTCATTTGATATTCCTTCTGTTGTTGTTACCGCACTTGCAGATGAACTAAATACCGATCCGCTTTCTACCGTCACTTTCTTCTGTTCTATACTACCTGCTTTTCCTTCTATTTCGGTATTATCAAATCTTCCGTCACTTATTAACAATTCTCCGTCACCCTTTATTATGTTCGCACTCTGTGCATCACCGCTTACGGATATATCCAATACTCCGTTGTTTGTTATTGCTCCGTCATTTGTGTACGTATCTAACAAGTTATGTGTTATCAATGTTGCCCCGGTTTCTATTGCTATTCCTGTACCTGTTGTTACTATTTCTCCGCTGTTTTCAAATGTACCTGCAGATACTGTTACACTGCTTTGAGTTACATTACCGTTGTTTGTTAAATCTGCGGTAGTTACTAAATAACCTTCTCCGGTGATCGCGTTTGCATTTGTTCCGCCGGTAAATACTAATTCTCCGTTGTTTGTTATACCTATTGTTGTTTCTACATCATTTGCATTTGTTGTTAAGCTCTTTCCGCTGTTTACGGTTACCGTACTTTGTTTAACACTTGCACTGTTTGTTACTGTTCCGTCTATTACCAATTCTCCGGTTCCGGTTATATTATTTGTATTTGTTCCGTTAGTAAATGCTACTATTCCATCATTTGTTATTCCGTTTGTCGAAACTACCGTATCAGCATCTGTTATTAATGTTCCATCTTCTTCTACATTTATATTTTGTTGACTTATTGTACTTCCTTCTCCGTTTATCAATGTTCCGCTTGATATTGTTGCCGTTCCGGTTCCGGTTATACCTCTTTCTAATGTTACACCTTCTCCGCTTATTGTCAATTCTCCGTCGTTTGCTATATCTGTTGTTGTTTCGTTACCGCTGAATGTTACTGATGATAATGTTACCTTACCTTCATTTGCTATTACCGCATCTCCGGTATTATTTGCAAATGTTACTGTTGATACTATCAATTCAGCGTTTTCATTTACTTTTAATGCATTGTTGAATCCGTTAAATCCTGCCAAATCATGCATATTTAACTTTGTATTATCGCTTACAACAACACCTTCAACATTTGTTGTACTTGTTAATACATTGTTGCCGCCGATTATTTCAAAATCACTTGTTAAATAATTTTTACCGTCTATCCATGCCGTTACCATATCGTTTTCTGTTGCCGAATATGTCTCATCACCGTCGTATATTGCATTTGCAAGTCCGCCGTATCCTTCTGCCGTTAATTGTAAATATGATCCGTTTTCATCACCTGTTAATACTACCTTATAGTTCATTAAATCTGTAGAGAAATGATATATTTCATCTTCGATATTTACTATATTTGCATTAGCTATCTTTATCTTATCGTTGTTTGCTTTATCTGTTAAAATATTTAATGCACTTATCATTACCGTGCCGGAGTTATCAGCCACATTACTTAACATATCTGCTGTCGCATTTTGTAAATCTATATCAAGTTTTATTTCCCAATTTGCAGCTGTTATAGCCACTTCCGCATCTACCGTTCCTATTTCTCCGTTTTCAATATCCAATACGGAATTTGTCCCGCCGATTGACAATGTTGAACTATCTTTTAAATAACTTTCTTCTTGTAGTTTAAGTGTAGTTTCCAAGTTTATTGTATTGTTTTCTATGTCGTTTGCTATTGTTACTTCATCGGTCTTAATATCTATCGTTCCGTTGTTACCTGTTACCTTATAACTTACTGTTCCGCCGGTAACAATATATTTACCGCCGTTATTCTTTATTTCTGTGGTTACAATATGTTCTGCATGAGATGTTATTTCTCCGCTGTTTTCTATCACATTTGTACTTTCTATTGTACCTTCGTTCGTTATTGTTCCGCTGTTTGTTATCCTTGTTGCCTTTATTTCCGATTCGGTTTCATTGTTTATTGTTCCGCTGTTGTAAAATTCATTCGTATCTATTATTCCGCCTTCTTTATTGGTTATTGTTGCGTTTTCGTTGTTTTCTATTTTATTTGAAGTTATTGTCCCGGAACTTGTTATTGTTCCATTATTTGTTAATTCAGCCGCAACAAATTCCGATGCATTATTTATTGTTCCGCTGTTAGATAACTTACTTGTATCTATTGAGCCGCCTTCTTCATTGTTTATTGTCGCATTTTCGTTGTTTGTTATATTTATAAGTTCCAATGTTCCCGTATTATCTAATAATGCATTCGTTTCATTTATCAAATCATACGAATTTATTGTTCCGGCATTTGTTATTTCCGATTTATTTGTTAAATCGTTTATATTTATTGATTTTCCTTCATTGTTAGTTAACTTACCGTTTGTTACTATAACTTCATTTTGTTCTATATCTGCATCGTTTTCTACTTCTCCTGCAATTTCCAATCTTCCTTCACTATATTCGCCTCCGGTTATTACATTCGTATTCTTTCCGCCGGTAAATGTTACAGTTCCTTTATTTACTATTCCGTTTGCTGTTACTACATTGTCTGCATTTGTAGTCAATTTTTTATCTGTTGATACAGCAACTTTTCCTTGTTCTACTTTACCTTCGTTTACTACTTCTCCGTCTATTGTTAAGTTTCCGGAACCGCTTACTTCATTCTTATTTGTTCCACCCGTAAATATTAATGTTCCGTCGTTATTTATTATTGTCGCAGATACTGCATTAATATTATCTGCATTTGTTGTTAAGCCCGCTCCGTTTGCCACATTTATTCCTGTTCCTACATTTATTGCCGCGTTGTTTGCGAACATTCCGCTATTTACATTTATTGTATCTTGGCTTATATTCTTATTATTAACTAATGCACCTTCTACATTTAACGTTCCTGCCCCTGATATTATATTCTCGTTTGTTCCACCTGTGTATATCAATGTTCCGCTGTTTGTTATCTCTCCCGTTGTTGTTATTTTGTCCGCACTTGTCGTTAAACTCTTTTCTGCTGTTATTATTACATTCTTCTGTGCTACGGTTGCACTGTTTATTACTTCTCCATCTATTATCAATTCTCCCTCTGTTCCGGTTATTGCATTCGTATTCTCTCCGCCGGTAAACATTATTGTTCCTTCATTTGATATTCCGTTATCCGCTTTTACTGCTCCCGCATTTGTCTTTAATGTTGCGCCGTTTGCTATTGCAAATTCATCCGTTGCTTCTATTGCATTTGCAGTTTCGTTATCATTTGTTAATGTTCCTGCTATTGTTATACTTGATTGTTTAATTGTGCTGCTTGTTCCGTTTGTTAATGTTGCACCGCTTGCTATATTTGTTGTTCCGTTTTCACCATTTATTCCGTTTTCTATCGTTACAACTCCTTCGTCTATATTCAATATTCCGTTGTTCGCTATATCTGCGGTTGTATTGTTTCCGCTGAATGTTACGCTTGAAAGATTTACTGTTCCTTCATTTGTTATCACCGCATTTCCGGTATTGTTCGTAAATGCTACGCTTGATACGACCAAACTTCCTTTTATTCCGTCTATATTTTCTACGGTTATTGCATTTTCAAATCCTGAAAATTCTTTCAACTCTTCTATCGTTAATGCATATGAACTTGTTTTTATTCCGGTTAATCCGGTTGTTGTGGTTAATATTCTGTTGTTGCCGTTTATAGTCATACCGGCTTTCAATGTATCGTTACCCAATATCCATTCTTTTGTATCATCCGTTTCTTCAGTAACACTGTAACTTAATGCTCCGTCATATACTGCATTTGCAAGTCCGCCGTATCCGTCCGCAATTATCTTTAACCATGTCCCTTCCGCTTGCTCTTCATCCACAACTATCCTGTATCTGATATTTGTTGTATATGTATACGGATTCGGTTCCGTTTGTGCATTTATATCTAAATTCGCTATTTGAATTAATGTTTCGGCTGCTCCGTCATTTAACAATTTTATACCGTTTATCTTCGCTATACTGTTTACTTCTACTTCCGATATCGTTAATGTATCTGCTTTCTTGTCTGCCAAATCTATATCCAATTTTAAATTCCATGTCGCTTCGGTTATTTTTATTCCCGCTCCTACGGTTCCTATCTTATCGTTTTGAAGATCTAATGTTGCTCCTTCTTCTATCGTTATTGTTGAATCGTCTAAATAATTCTCTTCTTCCAATTTAAGTGTTGTTGCCAAGTTTACATTGTTCCCTGCTACTGTTGTACTTACTGTCACTTCATCGGCTCTAATATTAACTGTTCCGTTATCTCCGGTTACCTTATAACTTACAGTTCCGCCCGTAATGTTATATTCGCCGGCATTATCTACTTCTGCTTTCATGTTATCGGCATTAGATGTTATTTTTCCGCTGTTCGTTACTGTTGCAGCATCTATTGTTCCGTTATTTAATATCTCTCCGCTGTTTGTTACTGAAGTTGCATTTATCGTTTTTTCTGCATTATTTGTTAATTTCCCGCTTATAACTTCAACTTCTTTTTGTGTTACATTTGCATCATTGGTCACTTCACCTGATATCTCTAATCTTCCGTCTTCTCCTGTTATTTCATTTTTATTTGTTCCTGCATTAAATGTCACTGTTCCTGAATTTACTATTCCGTTTGTCGTTACTACATTATCTGCACTTGTTGTTAGTTTTTTGTTGTCATTTATTGTTACTTTGCTTTGTTCTACTTTTGCTTCATTTGTTACTACACCATCTATATTTAATTCTCCGTTTCCGCTTATTATATTTTCATTTGTTCCGTCATAAAATATTACCGTCCCTTCATTTGATATTCCATCTGTTGTCGTTATCGCACTTGCCGATGATGTTAATACCGCTCCGCTATTTACCACTATATTTCCTTGTTTTATCGTTCCGCTTCCAGTTTCTGCATCGTACATATTATCGAATTGTCCCGCACTTACCAACATTTCTCCGCTTCCGTCTATCACATTTGAATTCTGTACATCGCCGGCTACAGATATTTCCAATGTTCCTTCATTTGCTATCTTTCCCGTTCCGCTGCTATGTGTATCCAATTCTCCGTGTGTTAATAATTTTGCTCCTTCCGCTATTGCTATACCTTCACCTGTCGTCTTTATTCTTGACTCTTCACTGTTCTCCGTTACTCCGCTTGCTATTGTTACACTGCTTTGAGTTATTGATTTGTTATTTATCAAATCTCCGGTTACTGTTAAATATCCTTCTCCGATTATTTCGTTACTGTTTGTTCCGCCGGTATAAATTATGTTTCCGTAATTCGATATTTCATTTACTACTTTCAATGCACTTGCATTTGTCGTTAATTTTCCATCACTACCTATATACATATCATTAGATGTTATTGTATTTGCAATTTCGTTGTTATTTGTTAATGTTCCGAATATCTCTATTTGTTTTTGATTTATTTTACTTTCTGTTCCGTTTACTAATTCTGCTCCGCTTTCTATTCTCGTTGATCCTGTCTCTCCGCTTATTCCTTTTTCTAATGTCGTTGTCGTTCCTTCTCCATCCGCAACTATATTTAATTGTCCGCTATTTTCTACATCTGTTGTTGTATAGTTTTGACCAAATGTTACACTTGAAAGATTTACCGTTCCTTCATTTACTATCACAGCTTCACCGGTATTTTTTGTAAACGTTACCTTTGAAACATTTAATGTTCCTTTTTTATTATTTTCAGTATCTTTTTCTACTGCCACAGCTCTGTCAAATCCGGAATATTCAATTACATCTTTTATTGTTAATGTATTCGTGCTTGTTTTTAATCCTGTTAAAAATCTGCTACTTTCCGGTGTTGTCGTTATCACTTTATTATTACCGTTTATTACCATATCTTTCTTTATCGTATTGTTGCCCAATATCCATGCCGATGTTTCATCTACATCATCTTCTACTTCATAAACTTCTTTTGCATCATATACCGCTCTTGCTAATCCGCCGTATCCGTCCGCTACTATTTTTAACCATGTCCCTTTGTTGTCTCCGGTATCTATATTCTCTGTCGTTATTTTATACTTAATTCCGCCTACTATTGAATAAATTACATCTTCAATTTCTTCTTCCGGTGTTACTCTTGCATTTATACTTTCATTTGTTATTTGTATTGACGCTTCTGCTTTATTGTTCTCTGTTTCCATAAAGTTTAAATTTAATAATGCTTTACCGGAAACAGACTCTATTATGTTTAATGTATCTGCCGTTCCATCATCTAACTTAACATCCAAATTTAAATTCCAACTTGCATCGGTTATCTTTACTGCCGATACTTGTCCAATCTTTTCGTTTTGAATATCTAATGTCGCTCCGTTTCCGATTGTCAATGTTGATGTATTTACTAAATATTCTTCTTTTTCCAACTTTAATGTTGTTCCCAAATTTACGGTATTATTTGATATTGAAGTACTTATTGTTACTTCACTATCATTAATATTTATTATTCCGTTTTCGCCGGTAAAACCTGTCACTTTATAACTTATTGTTCCGCCGGTTACATTATATGTTCCTGTTCCGATGTTTTCTATTGTAGCTTTAATGTTATCTGCATTTGATGTTATAATTCCTTTATTTCCTATTCCGTTTTCAACTTCTATTTCACCTTCGTTTGTCAGTATTGAATTTGAATTGTTAGCAAAATTTTTTGCTGTTATTTTTCCGGAATTATCTATCGTTCCTCTGTTCATTATTCTTGTTGAATTTATGGTTTTATTTTCTTCGTTTGTTAATTTAGCGCCTCTTACCACTTCTACATGATTTTGTGTTACATCGGCAGCATTTTCTACTGTTCCCGCTATCTCCAATCTTCCGTTATCTCCGGTTATCTCGTTTGTGTTTGTTCCGTCAAATAATTTCAATGTTCCGGAATTATCTATTCCGTTTTCCGTTGTTATCAAACTTGCACTTGATGTTAATACTGCATTTTCTGCTACTGTTACTTTACCTTGTTCAATACTTCCTACTTTTCCGTCTATTTCTGTATTATCAAATGTTCCTGCAGATATTAACAATTCTCCGCTTCCTGTTATCTTGTTTGCGCTTTGTGCATCACCGCTTACTGCAACTTCCAATGTTCCTTCATTTGCTATTTCTCCGTCGTTTGTATATGTATCTAATTTATTATGTGTTGTTAATTTTGCTCCGTCCGCTATATCTATTCTTGTTTGTGTTATACTTCCGTCGTTTACTACTGTTCCGGTTATATCTAATTCTCCTGTTCCGGTTATATCATTCCCGCTTGCATTTGTTCCACCGGAAAATACCGTTAATCCGTTATTTGTAAAACCGTGCAACATGCTGCTTGCATTTGCTGTGAATGTTCCGGCATGAACTATAAAGTTTTCTGTATCAAAGAATTTATATCCGTTAGTATCATAATCAGCATTCATTTCCAATGTTCCGCCATAAAGGTTAACATTACCTTTATATCCGCTCATATCTTCGTTTAAAACAACTTTTCCTGTTCCTGAAGATTCGGTAACGCTTACCTCTGTAACTTCATAATAGGGAGCTTCATTAAAAAGAGAAATGCGTTCATATGATATTGTCGGGTTAATATTTATTGTACTGGTTGCCCTTACAACTCCTTGTTCCGCGGATACTATTTTATCGTTAAATATTATACTTCTACCTTCGTCCGCCCATAAATTTATTATTCCGTGGTCATCGTATATTGCATTGGATTCTCCGTTTGCAGTATTTCCGGTAAACACCATATCGCTTTCTTTTGATACTAAATTTAATTCTGCTACACCATTTACAACTCCGGAATCATTATAATCCGTTTCATTATAAATTGCTCCGCCGTTTTCCGCAGCCGAATTATTACTGAATGTTCCGCCGTCTGCTATTGTTGTTACCAATCCTCTGTTAAAAATCGCTCCACCTACTCTGGCTGAATTAGAATCAAAAGTAACATTTTCACCTATTGTTAAATATCCTTCATCATTATAAATTGCACCGCCGCGACCATTTTCTCCGGAACCCAATGCCGAATTGTTACTGAAAACAGCATTATCGCCTATAGTTGCATTTCCAAACCAAGAAGAATATATTGCACCACCGCTTTTGTCAGATGTATTGGAACTGAAAACAGCATTGTCACCAATAGTCATTAATGCGGAATTTCCGTTAGCGGTATCACTAAAAATTGCACCGCCTACACCAACCGACTTGTTGGAAACAAAAGCAGCATTGTCTCCTATTACAAGGTCTCCGTAATTAAATATTGCCCCGCCGTCACCGGAAGAAGAATTATAATTGAATGTGCTGTTGTTCTCTATGTTTACTGTTCCGGAATTATATATTGCACCGCCATAATGAGTTGATGTGTTAGTACTGAAAGAAACATTGTCTCCTATATTTACTTGTCCGCCGTTATTATGAATTGCACCGCCAAATCCTTCTGCCGTATTATTTTTAAATGTTACTGTAGATACTTCCAATGTTCCGCCCGATTGTACTGTTATTGCACTTTTAAAGCCTGAATATTCGGCTACATCTTTTATTGTCAGTTTATGTGAACCTGTATTTATTCCGGTTAAATAACTTCCGTCAACCGTAGATGTTGTTATTATCTTATTATTTCCTTCTATTACCAAATCATTCTTTAATGTGTTTTGTCCCAATATCCAAGACGATGTTGTATCTATATCTTCCGTTACACTATAACTTGGTGCTCCGTCATATACTGCATTTGCAAGCCCACCGTATCCGTCTGCAACTATCTTTAACCATGTCCCTTCCGCTTGCTCTTCATCCACAACTATTCTGTATCTGATATTTGTCGTATATATGTATGGATTAGGATCTGTTTGAGCATTTATATCCAAGTTTGCTATTTTAATCAATGTTTCGGAAGCTTTATCAGACAAAATCTTGATTGCGTTTATTGTTGCCTGACTGTTATCTCCTATCTCAATTACATTTATATTATCTGCTGTTTCGTTTGCTAAATCTATATCAAGTTTCAAATTCCAATTTGCATTTTCGGTTATTTTTATTCCTGCTCCTACTGTTCCTGTCTTATCGTTTTGAAGATCTAATGTTGCTCCGCTGTTTACTGTTAATGTTGATGTATTTACCAAATATCCTTCTTCTTTTAATTTAAGTGTCGTACCTAAATTTACATTGTTCCCGGATACAGTTTCTGCTATTGTTACTTCTTCTTCATTTATGTTTATTGTTCCGTTTTCGCCTGTTACCTTATAACTTATTGTTCCGCCTTTAACATTGTATATTCCGGTATTTGCTATTTCCGCTTTCATTCCGTCAGCATTAGATGTTATTGTTCCGCTGTTTGCTATCGCATTTTCAGACTCTATTGTTCCTTCATTCGTTATTGTTCCCGCATTCGTAAATGTTCCTGTGGATGTTATTGAACCATAATTTGTCATTCTTCCATAAGCATCGTTCGTTATGTTGTTGGCTAAAACTTCTGCCCCTTCATAATTATTTATTATTCCGCTATTTGAAATTGTTCCTGTAGATTTCAAAGTACCATAATTTTCAAAAATACTTGTATCTCTCCTGGTTTGTGAAACATCATTTGTTTCTACAAGAGAACCTTCTTGATTTATCATCTTTCCCGAATTGTATATTTTATTTCCTACAGACAATGTTCCACTACTTGTAAGTGTTCCGGAAGATCCGTTTTCTAGTGTTCCGGACACAGTCATAGTTCCGGTGCTGGAAAACAATCCGGAATTGTTTACACCGGCAACATTTATGGTTCCACTGCTCAAAAATGTGGCAGTTCCACGGCTGTTTAATGTTCCTCCTGCCGTTATGTTGCCCGTGTTTGTAAAAGTCTTATAGTTGAATATGTTGTTAGTTACTCTAATATCACCATCGTTTGTAAGGATATTATTGTTACTTAAATAATTTGTTGTTATTGTTTTTTCGGAATCGTTTGTTAAATTACCGGTAGTTTCTACCACCACTGAACCTTGATTTACGTCTGCGGCATTCTCTACTGTTCCGGTTATACTTAATTTACCTGTTCCGCTTATCTTATTCTCGTTCTTGCCGCCGTTAAATGTTAATGTTCCTTCGTTTCCTATCTTGTCTGTTGTGGTTATATCACTTGCATTTGCCGTAAAACTCTTTCCGCTATTTATCGTTACAGAACTTTGATTTATTGCTTTTCCGTTTTCATTCGTTACTGTTCCATTTATCGTTAAGTTTCCGGTTCCATTTATAACATTTGCATTTGTTCCTGTTCCGTTAAATGTTAATGTCCCTTCGTTTTCTATTTTATCTGTTGTGGTTATATCATTTGCATTTGCTTCAAAACTTTTTCCGTTATTGATTGTTATTGAACTTTGTTTTATTGTTTTACCTGCTTCGTTTGTTACTGTTCCATCTATAGTTAAGTTTCCGGTTCCATTTATAACATTTGCATTTGTTCCGCCGGTAAATACTACTAATCCTTCATTGTCTATTCCGCCTGTTGCACTTACTGCTGTTGCATTTGTCGTTACTTTTCCGGTTGCTCCTACACTCACTTTTTCTGTTGTACTTATTGCTCCGCTTGTTTCGTTACCATTTATTAATGTCCCACTTACCGTTATATTTTTTTGACTTATTGTGCTGTCTGCTCCGTTTACTAATTCTGCACCATCTGCTACTATCGTTGTTCCTGTTCCGCTTATACCGTTCTCTAATGTCGTTGTCTTATCTGTTCCGGTTATATTCAATGTCCCACTATTTGCTACATCTATACCTGCATCGTTTCCACTAAATGTTACATTTGAAAGTTCTGCCGTTCCTTCATTTGCTATCACTGCATTTCCGCTATTATTTGTAAATGTTACTGTTGATATTACTAATTCTCCGTTTGTATTTACCGTTATCGCTCTTTCAAAACCTCTAAATGCCTCTAAATCGTTTACTGTTAATTTTGTATCTTCACTTACAATTATTCCTTGTGCCGATGTTGTGCTTACCAATATGTTATTGTTACCATTTATTATTAAATCGTCCTTTAATGCATTGTGCGTTACTCCATCCGCCACTATCCAAGCTGTTAAATAATCTGCATATTCAGTCAAATTATATTCACTTGCCCCGTCATATACTGCATTTGCAAGCCCGCCGTATCCTGCTGCTATTATGTCCAACCATGTACTATCAGATTCATTTCTTGCTGTTACTTTATAATTTATTCCACCTATATTATAAGTATCAGAAGCTGTTGTTGCATTTATACTATTTGTCGTTGTTATTTGAATTTGATTTGTTGCTTTAAGATTATTATTTGTTCCTATAAAACCTATATCCGATATTAATGCATTGCTGTTTGCTACTACACTTACTACATCCAACTGGTCTGCAGTTAATGTGTCTATATTTACATCAAGTTTTAAGTTCCATGTTGGTGCTGTTATGCTTACTCTTTTTACTGTTCCTATATTATCGTTCTTTATATCTAATGTTGCTCCATCAGTTATTGTCAATCCTGTACCATATGATAAACTATCTTCTTTCTCCAAAGTAAGTTTGTTATTGTTTTCTATTGTTACTATATTGTCTTCTATCTTTCTATCACTTGCTATCGTTACATCTCCATTTATGTTCACTTTATTTGTTCCGGTACTACCACTACCAAATATATTGTATCCGCTCAATGTTCCACCGGTTATATTAAATGTTCCACCCTTATTGGTTATTTTCCCTCCTGCTATAACTATATCTTCGGCATTAGATGTTATTGTTCCTTCATTTACTGTTGCATTTGTCAATGTCATCGTTCCGTCATTTGTTATTGTTGCACCTGCATAGTTGTTTAACGCTGTTACTGATAGAGAGCCTGCATTTATCAATGTTCCGTAGTTAGTTAGTTGTGATTGATTTATTGTACTTTCGCTACCACTTACTAATGTTGCTCCTGTATTAATGTTCATTTGTGAAGATGTTCCGGCTCCAACTATTCCACCTTCAAATGTCGTTGTTCCACTTCCAAATGTCAAATAACCATCGTTATATATATCGTTCAGTTCTCCGTTTGCCGTGTTCCCGCTGAATACAGAATTGTTTATTGTCAATGATTTGGAAGAGCCATTGTATATTGCTCCTCCATATTGTTTTGCTATGTTATTAGCAAACGAACTATTTTTAATTGTTACTTCTCCATGGTTAAGAATTGCTCCACCCTTACCGTCAGTATCATCTGCTTTGTTGTCATAAAAATTCGAATTATCAACAATAACAGAACCAATATTGTGTATTGCACCACCACCACTTGCTCGATTGTTATAAAATTCCGAATTGGTAATTGAAACATTACCTGAATTAATAGAAATTGCTCCACCGGTAGATCCACTGTTAGAATAAAATTTCGAATCGAAAATTGAAGCATTACCTCTTTCATTATAAATTGCTCCACCGCGCGTTCCTGCATTGTTATTTTCAAATGTACTATTATAAATTGTTAAATTTTTACCGTTGTTAATTGCTCCACCGGAACCTATGGCGGTATTTGTACTAAAAGTTGCATCTTTTATTATTAGAGAACCACCATTACTAATTGCTCCACCGGAACTATAAGCCCTGGTCGTTTCATTTTTGATAAAATTTGTATTTGTTATTGTAGCAGAAGAATTTCCGCTTAAGTAAATTGCCCCACCGTTGGAATCTACCTTATTACCATAAAACTCAGAATCGGTAATTGTTAATTTAGTTCCGGAATGATAAATTGCTCCACCAAATGTTTTTGCGGTATTTGTGCTAAAATTTACATTGTTTATTGTTAAAGATGAACCGGTATAACTATAAATTGCTCCGCCAGCAGGTTGATTACTACTACCGGTTGTACTATTAGCATAAAATCCCGAATCGGAAATTGAAGCATTACCTGAATTATAAATTGCTCCGCCGTATGTTGTTGCTGTATTTGTACTAAAGTTTACCGATGATACTTCTAATTCTCCACCGGCATTTACCTTTATCGCAGTTCTAAACTTTGAAAATTCCTCTAAATCTTTTACTGTTAATTTTGTATTCTCGGCTACAATAATACCATCAAGTGTTCCGCTTGTCGGTGTTGCTTTTAACGTGTTTCCGCCACCGATTATCTCTAAATCATTCTTTAATGTTCTTGTTCCTTTTATCCATGATGTTACAGTATCATTTTCCACAACTTCATATGTTTGAGCTCCATCATACACTGCATTTGCAAGCCCACCGTATTTGGCTGTATCTGCTACTATTTTTAACCATGTCGAATCTGTTTCTGTACCATCTACACTTATCTTGTAATATATTCCGTTTATTCTTTTATCTGCTAATACGTTTGCTAACTCTGCATTTATGTTCTTGTCTGCTATTTGAATTTTGTTTTCCGCTTTAATGTTAGTACTACTTATAAAATCTATATCCGTTATTTTTGCTATACTGTTTGCTGCTACTGTATCTATTATCAACTTGTCTGCACTTGATTCTTCTAAATTTACATCCAATTTTAAGTTCCAAGTTGCTCCAGTTATGCTTACATTATTTAATTCACCTATATTATTGTTTTTTATATCTAATGTAGAACCATTTGTTATTTCCAGTGTAGATGTATCTAAACTATTTTCTTTTTCTAATTTAAGAGATTTATTTCCTTCTATCTTTACTGCACTATTGGTTATTCTTTTTCCGCTAGCTACCGTAACATCACCCTGTATATTTACTTTTGAATTTTCTAACGATGTTCCGGACACATTGTAACCCACCGTACCACCGGTTGCATTAAATGTTCCGGCGTTTGTTATTCCGTTGGTTACAGTGATATTACTTGCATTTGCAGTAAAACTGCTATCGTCGTTGATATCTATTGATTTTTGATTTATACCGGTTCCCGCTAAATTTTCTACATTACCCGATATCTCTAATTTCCCGGCTCCGGTTATTGTGTTTTTGTTTGTTCCTTCGGTAAATTTTAATGTTCCGGCATTACCTATTCCGTCGGCTCCTGTAGTTATGTTGCTTGCATTTACCGTTAATTTACTGTCTTGGGTTATTGTTATTGAACTTTGATTTATTGTTTTCCCTGATGTATTTGTTACCGTTCCGTCTATAGTTAAGTTTCCGTCACCACCTATATTATTTTTATTTGTTCCGCCGGTATATTTTAATGTTCCCGCATTTGTTATTCCGTTTGTTGCGGTTATATCGTTTGCATTTGCTGTTAAACTGTTACCATCATTAATATTTATTATTTTTTGATTTATTGTTGTTTCTGTTTTATTTTCAACATCACCTGATACTTCTAATCTTCCTGTTCCTGTTATATCGTTCTTGTTTCTTCCACCGGTAAATTCCACTATACCCTTATTATCTATTTGTCCGTCTGATGTGCTTATATTACTTGCATTTGCCGTTAATTTTCCGTTATTTGTTACAGATATTACGGAGTCCAATATTTTACCATCCACTCCGCCTTTATTCATTGTTAAGCTGCCGCTGGAAACATTTATTGTTTGATATGCTATTGTTTTTGAGGATTCTACAACACCGGCTTTATCACTTTTACCTATGTTTATTTTATTTTTTGTTGCATTATAATCACTCGTTATTCCCTCTTGAATAACAAAATTATCTAATATATTTATTGTTGACTTATTGTTTGTTATTTGTCCTACAACTTCCGAATTTTCTATAGTTAATCCTTTGTTACTGGTTAAATTATTTACCAAATCCGACTCTATCTTCGCATTTTGCAACGTTAACGATCTTGTACCTGATAAATCTGTTGTTGCCTGCTGTACGGTTTTACCATCTAAATCCAAAACTACATCTCTAGTATTTAACTTTATATTAAATATTCCGGTGTCTTCTGTCGATACTAAATTTTTCAAAGTATAGCCATCCGAATTCGATAAATTTAAAGTTAAATTTCCATTATTATTTAAGGTGTTATTATCATAAGTGTCATCACCTAAAATTTTATTTACGGTTGTATTTGTACCGGCATCTCTTGTAACAGTATTACCATCACCTTGAATATACATAGTACCATGTTCCAATTTGGTACCTTTGATGTTTATGTTTCCGTTATAATAATAATCTCCTGTTCCTTCCGTACTCCAATATAAGTCACCATCACCGTTAACATAAATTTTACCGGAATTTTTAACTGTATCCGTTATTTTAAAATCATTATCGTTTAAAGCTACATTCAAAATCCATGATGCACCTCTATTTACAACAACTTCTTTTTGTTTAAATGTTGCTCCGTCTACAGCTCGTCCGGTCTCATCATATCCAACCTTTAAAGTAACATTTCCTGAAATTGTTGTTATTCCTTTATTTGCTTGATCATTATTGGTAATTCCACCGGTCATAGTTGTGTCACCCGTAAAAGTCAAATTACCGGCATTATAAATATCTCTTGCTTTAGTTTCTCCGTTAACAGTTGAATAATTATTTTTAAATATCGAACTTCCTATTGACATAGAAGCCGTATCCGTATTATATATCGCCGCACCCTCATAATTAGCATTTGCACTGTTATTCGTATTACCTATAAACTCTGCACCGTTACCGACTTTAACAATACCTTTGTTGTCATTATATATTGCTGCGCCGACACTATATCTTTTATTTGTAACATCCATATCGGTGTCACTCGTAGATTTATTGTAGTAGAACTTTGCATTTTCGCCGATTGTCGTAGTCGATGCATTAATATTAGCTATCGCTACTCCTGTTCCGCGACCTGTATTTGAAGAAAACTCTACATTATTTCCAATTTTCACAGTGGATTGTTCCATGTTATATATCGCTGCACCTGCACTATTGTCATTATTTTGTGCCTCATTATAAGTAAATTTTGCATTATCTCCGATTTCAATATAAGCATTTCTATAATTATATATAGCTCCACCGGATGTATTTGTTGCGGTATTGGATGTAAAATTTACATCGTCATGTATTACAATTCTTGCATTGTTTGTATTATATATTGCACCACCGTTTAATGCTGTATTATGTTCAAAGTTTGCATTATCTCCGATTTCTATTCTTGCATTATCGTTATTATATATTGCACCGCCAATATCATTTGCCGTATTTGTTGAAAACTTTGCATTACTTCCGATTGTCAAATTAGCATTTTTCTCATTGTATATTGCACCGCCCATATCATTTGCCGTATTTTCCAAAAATTCCGCTTTATTTCCTATTTTTATTTTAGCTCCGTCATAATTATCTATTGCGCCACCTTTATCGGCTCTATTATAAACGAATTGTGTTTTAAGATCTTCGTCATCACCGACACCAATCTCCATATAAGCGCCTTTATCGTTTGTTATTGCTCCTCCTGCAGCAGTAACAGATGTACCGGGATAAGCTGTAACTGTATTGGTACTGAATATTGCACCTTGGGATATTGTCATTGTGGACTGTCTATTGTATATAGCACCATATATCCATCCTGTTGTCATAGATGCCAAAGAACTTGTTTTATTATTATCAAATACGGCATTTTTACCGATTTCTATTTTTTTATTGGAACCTACATTGTATATTGCACTACCTGCCTGTGTTGCGGTATTAGATGAAAAATATGCACGCTCTCCGATAGTCATATTTGAACTGTTATTATAAATTGCTCCGCCTTGTGTGGCTCCGTTATACGTAAAAGATGACCTATTGTTCAAGTTTATATTGCCACTTGAAGCATTATTGTAAATTGCTCCGCCGTTTGCTGCTTCATTATATGCAAAAGAAGCTCTCTCTCCTAAGTAGTTTATAGTGCCGGAACCGTTATTGTAAATTGCACCGCCATCCGTTCTTGCCTTGTTGGTTGAAAAATTTATATTGTCATGCATAACTACACTTGCATTATTATTATAAATTGCTCCACCGGCATTTTTGGATTCATTTTCGATAAAATTTGCTCCGTTTTCAATTTCTATTTCTGCTGATGCATTGTTATATATTGCACCGCCATGAGTATCGTTTCTCGTGCCGGACGTTTTATTTTTATTAAAAGCAACACTCTCTCCTATTTCAATTTTTGAACCTGCACCGGTATTGTATATCGCTCCACCATTTATTCTAGTGTTTTGAACTTCATTGGAATCAAATTTTACATTTTTACCAATCGTTATTTGTCCGCCGTCGGTATTGTATATAGCACCGCCACCATCTCTAACCTTATTTTCAGATCTTCTATCATCAACAACATTTGAATTAAATTCTACATTGTCTTTTATTGTCAATGTTCCTTTATTGAATATTGCACCGCCCTTGGCCTGTGCCTTATTACCGGAAAACACCACTTTACTTGAAGGATCATTTTCTACACCTATTGTTGTTGTTCCTGCATTATATAATACACCTGCACCGGCATCGTCCAGATTAGGCCAAATACGATTATTTTCAAATGTGGAGTTTACTATTGTTAATACCTTCCCCGGATTTACGGTTAAGACTCCACCCATAGTTGCACTATCGTTAGAAAAATTAGACATCGTTATATTCTTCAATGTTAAATCGTTTACAATTATGCTTCTTCTTTTTCCTTCTGCTGCACTAAAAGTATCTTCCCCGTTACCATCTATCGTATATTTTCCGGTAAGTTCATCACCTTCATAAATACCACCATCTATTATAAGCGTTCCTGTTTGTATATAACCGCTTGTTGTTGATTCTTGATTAGTGTTAACTATGTCCCCAGTAAGAACTGCCGTTCCATCAGATGACAGCACAGAAGTAAAATCCGACCATAATGTTCCGACAGGAATCGGCTCCGCATAACTCAACGGCGAAAAAGCTAATGTTACGGCCAACACGACAGCAATCAACTTGCTCGATTTTTTTATAAAATTATTAAACATTTATTGTCCTCCAAGACAAAACTTCTTTTTATTTTATATATTATATTTATATATTATTTTAACATACCATTTTACATTATATAAAAAAACTCATAAAAATTCAATATTTCATTGATTTTTCATTGCTTTTTGATTTTTATTACAATTTCTTTTCTTTTTGTAAAAAAAGCATTTAGCCAAACCGCAAAAACAAAACAGGTTTTTCCGTCGTAAAAATTTATATTTACACAATTTGGCATAGTTTAAAAACAAATATTATTGACAAATGTCAAAAATATATGATATATTCCGTTACTGACAAATGTCAAAAACAATAAAAAAAGGCAAAATTTATGGTAAGACCTTTAAAATGCAGAAGAATTTGCAGTTTTCCGCAAAATTTAATTTTCGGTTCGCAAAATTCGCAAAATGTAATCGAAATGGCTATTGACGAATACGAAACTATCCGTTTAATAGATTTGGAACAGTTAACTCAAGAAGAGTGTGCCGTTAGAATGAATGTTGCAAGAACCACCGTTCAGGCAATATACAGCAGTGCAAGAAAAAAACTTGCCGATTGCTTAATAAACAACTCTTGTTTAAAAGTGAAAGGCGGAGACTATGAAATATGTGAATTTTCAGGAAAACATTGCAGAAAAAATTGTTGTAAACAAAAACATAAAAAATAAAGGAGACCGACAATGAATAATGAAGAAAAAGGTTGTTCATGTTCACATCATGACAAACAATCATTTATGGAAAAACCTCACGAAGCAACAAAAATAAAAAAGATTATAGGTATAGTCAGCGGTAAAGGCGGAGTAGGAAAATCTTTGGTAACATCTTTACTTGCAGTAGCAATGAATAAAAAAGGATATAAAACCGCTATTATGGATGCAGATATTACCGGTCCTTCCATACCAAAATCGTTCGGTATAAAAGAAAGGCCTATCAACGGAGAAACAGGCTTTTTTCCTGTTCTTACAAAAAAAGGTATAGATATAATGTCTATAAACTTGCTGTTGGATAACGAAACAGATCCTGTTATTTGGAGAGGTCCTGTTATTGCAGGTGTAATAAAACAGTTTTGGAAAGATGTTATATGGAACGAACAAGATGTTATGTTTATAGACATGCCACCGGGAACGGGCGATGTTCCTTTAACTGTATTTCAATCTATACCGGTAGACGGAATTATAGTTGTTACATCTCCGCAGGAACTTGTTTCCATGATAGTTGAAAAAGCAGTCAACATGGCAAAAATGATGAATATTCCTGTTTTAGGGCTTGTGGAAAACATGAGTTATCTGAAATGCCCGGATTGCGGTAAACAAATAAATGTTTTCGGTGAAAGTAAAATAGAAGAGGTTGCCAAAAAGTTTAATATTGCAGTCATAGATAAGTTACCTATAGAACCGAATGTTGCATCTTTATGCGATAGAGGAGAAATAGAAAAAGTTGAAGGTATAAATTTAGACAAAAACGTTGCAAATATAGAAAAGTTGTTGTCTTCAAAACAGGTATCCGTAAAAGAAGGGCCTATGAAAGTAGCAATAACTTATGAAAACGGTGAAGTATTTCAACATTTCGGACACACGGAAAATTTTAAAGTTTATACAGTAGAAAACGGTAAAATATTGTCCAGTGAAATTATATCAAGTAACGGAACAGGTCACGAATCGCTTGCAGGAATGTTAAAAGGGTTGGGAATAGAAACATTAATTTGCGGCGGTATCGGCGGCGGAGCAAAAGTTGCTTTGGCGCAGGAAGGTGTAACGGTATATCCGGGAACAAGCGGAAAAGCGGATGATGTGATGAAAGATTTTCTAAACGGAACTCTTAACTATAATCCGGATACAATGTGTTCACATCATAGTCATGAACATGGTGAAGGTCACAATTGTCACGGCGGCGGACACAGTTGCCATCACCATGATTAATTAGTGATTAGAAATTATAAATTAGCAATTAATGTATTTTTTGCTGCGGCAAAAAGTCTAAAAAATAAAAATACCGAAATTACTCATTACTAATTACTAATTGCTAATTGTTTTAAAATTTGACAATAAACAAATAAAGTTATAGAATTGGAACACTATGGCAAAAATAACAGTTAATCAAGACAGATGTAAAGGTTGTGGACTTTGTATAAATGCATGTCCTAAAAAATGCATTGATTTTTCAACCGAAATTAACAAAATCGGTTACCATTATGCGGTATTAAAAAATGAAAAAGAATGTGTTGGTTGCGGATCTTGCTATCAAATGTGCCCCGATACTTGCATAGAAGTGTACAGGTAAAAAACAATGGTAAAAAAATTAGTAAAAGGTAATGTGGCTTTGTGTGAAGGAGCAATAGCGGCAGGCCTGGATGCTTATTTTGGCTATCCTATTACTCCGCAGAATGAAGTTCCTGCTTACATGTCCAGAAGAATGGTCGAGTTAAAAAAGGTTTTTATTCAAGCAGAATCAGAATTGGCAGCAGCCAATATGGTGCTTGGGGCATGTGCATCAGGTAAAAGAGCAATGACATCATCGTCATCTCCGGGAATATCTTTAAAACAGGAAGCAATATCATATATGGCTGGTATGGAAATACCGGGTGTTATTGTTAATGTTCAAAGAGGCGGACCTGGACTCGGCAACATTGCAGGTTCTCAAGCAGACTATTTTCAGGCGGTTAAAGGTGGCGGTCACGGAGATTACCACTTAATAGTTTATGCTCCTGCAAATGCACAAGAAATGTATGAAATAGCATACAATGCATTTGACGTTGCACAAAAATACAGAAATCCGGTAATGTTGTTATGCGACGGTATCGTAGGACAAATGATGGAACCTGTTGATTTCAACAAGGAACCAAAAACAAAATTTGAAGACAGAGACTGGATTTTGGACGGTTGCAAAGGCAGAGAACCGAGATCATTAAAATCTTTGCTTATGCAAGACGGTGTTTTGGAACAACACAATTTAGACTTACAGAAAAAATATAAAACTATAGAAGAAAATGAAGTTAAAGCAGAACTTTATCAAGTTGAAGACGCTGAAGTTATAATTGTAGCTTTCGGTATATCTTCAAGAATATCTAAAAATGCAATTAAACAAGCAAGAGCCAAAGGTATAAAGGCAGGTTTAATAAGACCTATAACTTTGTGGCCTTTCCCAAGCGAAATAATTGAAAGTTATGCTAAACCGGGAGTAAAATTCTTCTCGGTAGAATTTTCGTTGGGTCAAATGGTGGAAGATGTAAAACTTGCCGTTAACGGTAAATGCCCCGTAGATTTCTTGGGTAGAGCCGGCGGTGGAATAGTTTCAGATAAACAAGTATTAGATAAAATAGAAGAACTTGCAAAGAAATAGTTTACTGTAGGAAAAAAGACATGGAAAAAATATTATCAAGACCAAAAGCATTAAAAGATTTTCCTTTATCATATTGTCCGGGATGCGGACATGGTATCGTGCACAGACTTGTTGCACAAGCTATAGATGATTTAGGAATAAGAGAAAGAACAATTGCCGTAGCACCTGTAGGTTGTGCGGTATTTGCATACAATTATTTCAATTTTGATACAACGGAAGCTCCTCACGGAAGACCTCCTGCGGTTGCAACCGGTATCAAAAGAACAAATCCGGATAAAATAGTTTTCACTTATCAGGGAGACGGTGATTTGGCAGCTATAGGAACAGCAGAAACCATTCACTGTGCAAACAGAGGTGAAAACATAACCGTAATATTTATAAACAATGCAAATTACGGTATGACCGGCGGACAAATGGCACCTACAACATTGTTGGGACAAGTAACCGAAACTACACCTTTCGGAAGAGATCCTCAAAGAGAAGGTTATCCTATAAATGTTTGTGAGTTGCTTGCGGGTTTAAAAGGAACAAAGTATATTGAAAGAGTATCGGTTTGTGATGCTCCTCATGTAATACAAGCGGGAAAAGCAATAAAAAAAGCTTTCCAAAATCAAGTTGAAGGAAAAGGTTATTCATTTATCGAAGTTGTATCACATTGTCCTGTAGATTGGGGTAAAACTCCGTTGGAAGCGACAAAGTGGGTAAAAGAAGAAATGTTTAAAACTTTCCCTTTAGGTGTAATAAAAGACGAAACAAAATAAGACGGGACAAAAAAAATGAAAATTTACGAAGAAATAATATCAGCAGGTTTTGGCGGACAAGGTGTTTTACTTGCAGGAACTCTTCTTGCACAGTCGGCATTGGAACAAGATTTAAAAACAACATGGTTCCCCTCATACGGAGCGGAAATGAGAGGCGGAACTGCAAACTCTACGGTTATAATTTCCGATGAAGAAATCGGCTCACCTGTAGCATTTGCACCTACTGCTTTAATAGCATTAAATAAACCTTCATTGGACAAATTCTTGCCCAGAATGAAAGAAGATGCGGTAGTTATTGCAAATTCTTCATTAATAAATGAAGCGGATTATAACGACAAAAGAATAACATTTATTCCTATAACGGAAATTGCAGATAAACAAGTAGGCAATATCAAAACAGCTAACATGGTTGCCGTAGGTGCTTTGGTAAAAAGAATACAAGCCCCGAGTTTAGACCATGTAAAAAAGGCTTTGGAAACTGCTTTTGCTGCAAAGCCTAAAGTTATTCCTTTAAACATTAAAGCTGTTGATGCCGGATATAATTGGACGAAATAAAATTTGCTTCGCAAATTTTGATGTATGGATGTATGGAAGTATAGAGGAATAGAAACGACAAAAAAAAGGATAATATGAAAATAAGACCGGCAAAAGTTCAAGATGTTAAACAAATGCAAAAAATAATAGAATTTTATGCAGACAACAAAGAAATGTTGCACAGGTCATTAAATTCTATATATGAAAACATACAAGAATATGTTGTTGCCGAAGTAAAAGGTAAAATTATCGGTTGCGGTGCTTTACATGTAAGTTGGGATAATCTTGCCGAAGTAAAAGCTCTTGCGGTAGAAAAAAATTATGCAAGGCGCGGTATCGGAACAAAAATAGTAAAAACTCTTGAACAAAATGCTTTAGGTTTAGGTATATTTACAACTTTTGCATTAAGTTTCAAACCTGCATTTTTTCAAAAAATGGGTTATGAAATAATATCAAGAGAAGTTTTACCGCAAAAAATATGGAGTGAATGTATAAACTGTCATTTATTCCCTGACTGCGGGGAAGTTCCCTTAATAAAAGACCTTTCGGTTAAATCAAAAAAATTGAAAAAAACAACCAAAAAGAAAAAATAATTAAAAAAAGATGATGCTGAATCATCTTTTTTTTTGGGGAAATAATGAATCAAGAACCTATAGAACCGGAAATAGTAGATGAAAAAGATATGAATAACTTGCAGCCCCATTCCGAAAAGAACAAAAAACTTTGGTCTTGGATATGGTTAATAGCTTCAATAATATACACTATTATTCCGTTGGATGCGGATGCCGCACCGGTTATAGGTTGGCTTGACGATTTATTACTTTTAGGTGCAGCAACAACAAATTTCATTCAACAACATTTCTTTCAAGCTAATATTGCATTAAATAAAATATTTAAAACCGTTAAATTTATTTTAATAGCATTAGCAATATTAATTTTACTTATTCTTATTTTAATAATAACACTAATTGTAAAAAATTAATCTTATCGGAAAAGTAAGTATTTATGAATTCGGCTTGGCAAAGTTTAATTTTATTATTCTCGATTTCATTTATAATATACCCTTTTGTTTCCGCAAAATTTCGTTGGATTTTTTTGTTAACGGTAAGCTTAATTTTTTTATTTGCGGTTTCCGGACCTTTATGTTTTATTTATACGATTATTTTCGTTTTAATTTCTTATATCGGTGCTTACTATATAAGCGAGTCTCATACTGAAAAAAATAAAAACAAAATTTTAATATTAACCGTAACAGCACTATTTGCGGGATTATTTCTTTTTAAATTTACTAAATTTATTCTTCCCGTAAATATATTAATCGGAAACTTTTTTCATATCCCGGAAAAATTCGTGCGTGATATTATTGTTCCGGCAGGAATATCTTTTTATACTTTAATTCTTGTTGCTTATGTCGTGGATGTATACAGAAAAGTTACTACCGTTGAAAAAAATTTTTTTAAATATCTTTTATTTTCAATATATTTTCCGCAACTTTTAATGGGACCGATTGTAAGACATAACGACACTAAAGAACAACTAATGTCTCAAAAACCTATAGATTATTCATGCATACAATTCGGAATATTAAGAATTTTATGGGGAATTTTTAAGAAACTTGTCATTGCCGATAGAATTGCCGCAGTTGTAGATTCAATCTTTTTAAGAGGTTTTGCCGCACAACCCACAATTTGTCTTGTTATAGGAATTTTTTTATTCGGATTTCAACTTTATGCGGATTTTTCTGCCGCAATGGACATCGTTTTAGGAATATCCGAATGTTTCGGTATAAAATTGCCTGAAAATTTTCGTAATCCTTACTTTTCAACAAGTTTTCATCAGTATTGGCAAAGATGGCATATAACAATTTTTACTTTTTACAGAGACTATATTTTTTATCCGGTGCTGCGGAGCAAACCCGTTATGTCTATAAAAAATTATTTACAAAAGTATTCAAAAATCAATGCCGAACATATTCCCGTTTTCATTTCTTATACAGTTGTTTGGACTTTTGCGGGAATTTGGCACGGTTTAAGCCCTAAATTAATGTTCGGAACATGTCTTCTTCCGTGTATATATTTAATACTTACGGATATTGTTCACGATTACACAAAAAAAATATATAAAAAATATAAATCTCTTCAAAAAAATTTAATATACAGAATTTGTCAAATGATAGGTGTATATTTTCTTCTTTGTTTTGTCTATATATTCTTTATAGTCTCAAACTTACAAGAAGGATTTTATACGATATTCGAAATCGTTTCAAATTTCAATACTAATCTAAATATTAATTTTTTTAATACAAACGATTTGTTCATAATACCTACGGGAATTGTTTTACTTCTTATAGTAGACATAATTAAAGAAAATAAAACAGATATTAAAAATATTTATGTAAATAAAATACCTGTTGTGTTTCATTGGTGCATATTATTAATTTTAATAACAATAATTTTGTCATTCGGAATTTACGGACCGAATTATAATCCTACGGATTTCGTATATGCTCAGTTTTAAAGGATATTTTTGTGAAATTTAAAATCATTATTAATTCTTTATTTATTTTGTTTTCTACAATTATAATCGCTTTTCTTTTGTCTCAGTTGGTATCAAAAACAACTACGGAATCTGCGGCAAAAATTATTTGGACCGTAAACAATTTAAAGCCGAACAGTGTTGATGTCGTTATCGTGGGACCTTCCACTTCAAGATACAGCTATAATTCGTTAGTAGCATGGAACAGATACGGAATTACTACATTAAACTGTTCATTCGGATATTTAGCGGGTCCGCTTGTCAAAAATATGCTTATCGAGTGTTTAAAAAGGCAAAAACCTAAAGTAATACTTATTAACGTGGACGGCTTTTTGTTTAATAATATGGGAATTTTACTAAAAAACGGAACATATACGGGTTTAAACAATTTATCATTTGATATTTTTCCCGAAATAAAGTGGTCACTGAACAAAATTGATTTTTTGAAAAATGTAATAAAATATTACAACCTCGATATAAAAGGCACTATTCATTTTTTGTTTCCCATAACATCCACACATAAAATTTCAATTACCGGCATAACAAACTTTAAAAAAGATTTGTATTTTGCTTGCAAATATAAAAATTATTTTTCCGGGAACAATATTTCGTTTAATTTGAAAAATTTAAAATCATATCAAAAATATAACGGTGCAGAATTTTACACAAAAGAAAGTCTTGAAGATTTGTTTGTATTTTGTAAAAATTTGGATATACCCGTAATTTTTATAGATGTTCCCCATACCGTCACTTTTACAAAACCATACTATATGAATAATGAAAAATATGAAAAAATTTTTTCTTTTGTTAAAGAAAACAATTTTGATTTCATATATATAAATAATTATCGCACAATTAGAGATTTAAAACTGTCTTATTACGATAGTTACGATAATTCTCATCTAAATTATTGGGGATCAATAAAATATACCGATTATGTTGCCAAAATACTTGTAGACAAATATCATTTGGAAGACAAACGAAACAACCCCGACTATTCATTTTGGAACGATGCCGCAAAGCAATACATTAAAGACATAAAAGATAATTTTGATGTAGACATTTCACTTTAAACAAGGATAAAAAATGAATTCAATTGTTGAAGTTTGGGAACAATTATCTAAAGAATACGGTTCAAGACTTGCATTAAAAGATGAATCTGCCGGGTATTGTTTATCTTTTACGGAACTATACGAAACAATAAATAAAACTTCTCAAATAATTGAAAATTTAAATCTCAAAAAAAACTGTAATATTTTACTTTGTTTAAATCCGCACCCGTTATGGCATGTTATAGATCAAGCAATCATGACAAGCAATTGTGTATCCGTTTTGGCAGATCCCACGTCGGGAATATCCGAAATAAAACATCTCATCGAAACAATGAACATAAAAGCATTATTTACGGATAATACAAAAGTTGTTTCGGAGTTGGAAAAAGAAAAAATATCTGTTCATATTTTTTATACAGGTACATCCGATATAAGTGCATATAAAAATAATAAGCATATACATAATCTGCAAGAAGAAATAAGTTCCGTTAAATATGAACTAAAACAAAACAAAGAATATTTTTCAGATGATTTGGCTTCGATAATGTTCTCTTCGGGAACAAGCGGTAAAACAAAGGGGGTTATGTTTTCACGTCAAAGTTTACTTTCAACTTTTTTGGGCTACCAAAAAGTAGTTTTTCCCGTTTATAAAAAAACTTGTGTAAGTGTTCTTTCTTGTTCTCATGCAGCTCCGAGATTAACGGAATTGGCAATGTTATCCAACGGTAACACAATAATTTATACCAACTATACAAAATATTTTAAAACCGTCAAAAAATATAAACCGTATTATCTCTTATGTGTTCCCAAAATATTGAATGCTATTATCGGAGAGTATAAAAAAGAATGTTTAAAAACTTCAAAAATTTTTCAAATATTTAATAATATTGCTTTTAATATTTCTCTTAAATATTATGAACAGAAATTTAAGTATAGTAAGAGCATTATAATAAAAGCAATAACAAAAATGTTAAGTATTTGTAATGTTATTTGTTATACTTGTTTTATAAAAAACATAATTGAAAAGTTTATGAATCCCACAACTTATGTAATTGCATTTGGAGCTGTTGCCGGCAAAATCACGGAAAACACATTAAGTGCTATGGGATTAAATTTACTTGTACATTATGGTATGACAGAAGCATCTGTTATATCATATTCGTCAAAAGAACATAAGAAAGCTTACTCGGTAGGAAAGTTAAATCCCTATATGGATGTTATAATATCCGATGTGGAAACGGGAGAAAAACTTGGTTTTAATCAAAAAGGAATGATTAAAGTTAAGGGCAAACAAGTAATGAAAGGATATTATAATAACGAAGAAGAAACAAAAAAAGTTTTTGATTCCGAAGGATACCTTATAACGGGAGATTTAGGATATATAAGCGAAGACGGATTTTTATATTTTGTCGGAAGGCACAAAAACATAATAGTTTTAAATAACGGTGAAAATATCGACAGTGTTAAAATAGAACAAATTTGTACAGCATCGAATTTTGTTCAACAAATAGTTGTTTTCGGGCAAGATAAACCATATTTAACTGCCGCTGTCGTTTTAGATAAAGATTATGTTAAAAAGTGGGCAAAAAACAAAAACATTGATATTACCGATAAAAAAGTTAATGACTTATTAAAAAAAGATATTATAATAGATATTAATAACCTCATCGGTGAAAATAAATTTTTTAGATGGATAGAACAAATAAAAGATATAGTTTTTATAGACGAACCGTTCACAATCGAAAACGGTTTAATGACAAGAAAATATACGATTATACGAACTAAAGTTTATGATAAGTATCACAATTTAATAGATAACATGTATAAATAGGAGATAATATGTTAAGAACTTTTGAAGTATTGGCTCCTGCAAAAAATTTGGAATACGGAATACAAGCCGTAAAGTGCGGTGCGGATGCCGTATATATTGCCTGCGACAAGTTCGGTTTAAGAAACAGATGCTCGAATTCCGTAGAAGATATAAAAAAATTGATTGAGTTTGCTCACAGGTATTGGGTAAGAGTATATGTAACATTAAATTCCACTATATATACGGAAAAAGATTTTAAGTATATAAGAGAAACAATTATTGATTTATATAAAAGCGGTGCGGATGCCGTTATTATTTCCGATATGGGAATTTTAACATTGGATTTACCTCCGATACCTCTTTTTGCAAGTGTAAACACAAAATGTTTAACTGCCGACAAAATAAACTTTTTAACAAAAGTAGGTATAAAAAGAGTAATTTTGCCGAGAGAACTTTCTCTTAAAGAAATACAATTTATCGGTAAACACACAAATGTTCCGTTAGAAGCATTTATTCATGGAACAATGTGTGTCGCATACAGCGGAAACTGCTATTTTAAGTATGCACAAATGATAAAAAACACACAGGCAAAAAAAGAACTTTTAAATTATCAATATTTTTCTTCAAATAACGGAGCTTGTGTTACAAACTGTACTCATTATTATAATCTTTTAGATGCCGACGGTAACTATATAGTTAAAAACGATACTTTGTTACACATACATTATTTGAATTTGTTGGATAAGTTGGAACCGTTATTTAAAGCGGGAATAACTTCTTTCAAAATAGAAGGCAGACAAAGAGAACTGAGTTACTTAAAAAATATCGTTGCTTTAGCTAACAAAAAAGCCAACGAAGTTTTAAAGAAAAACAAAAAGTATGGTATACGATTTGCAAGCGGAACATCCGTTATAGATTTTGAACCGAACCTAAACAAAGTATTTAACAGAGGATTTACGGAATATTTCTTTAACGGAAGAAAGTCGGAAAACTTAAATTCAAAAGGCACATACGGAACATACATCGGTAAAATAAAAAATCAAAGAGGAAATGTTTTAGATATAGCAACGAAATCAAAGTTGGCAGTAGGTGACAGATTCTTATGTTCTAAAGAAAATACAAAAAGTGAAATAATAAACATTGTTGATATAAAAAACGGCAAGTATGTTATCGACAGAAAAGATATAAAATTAAAAGATTATAAATTGTATAGAATAATAAATGCAAAAGCCATAATCGAAATAGAAAATGCTTTTACTTACAGATACTTATCCGCAAAATTAACAATATCCGAACAGAATAAAACAAAATATAAATTAACTTTAACAGACGAAGATAACATAACAGCTTTTATAACTTGCAAAAAAGAGTTAAATACTAAAATTTCAAAAGATACTTTATTAAAAAAATTTAATATCGATAAAGAATACGAATTTCAAGTTATCGATATAAAAGCACCGAAAAACATTAACTTAAAAGAAGAAGATTTAACAGAAATCCGTAAAACTTTATATTTAAAATTAAGAGCGGCAAGGGAAAAAGCAAGACCGAAAGAAAAAGGTAAAATAAAAAATAATACTATCCCTTTTCCCAAAAAAGATATTACTTCGTTAGACAATGTTGTAAATGCAAGAGCGGTAAAATTTTATAAACAACACGGAGTCAAAAATATCGAATACAGTGTAGAACATAACACGGATATCAAAGATAAAAAAGTATGGAACGGGAGATATTGTATAAGATACGAACAAGGTTATTGCAGCAAGAAAAACAGAAAAGACACTCCGAAAATGCCGTGGTATTTGGAAGACAAGTTCGGGAACAAATACAAATTACAGTTTGATTGCAACAAATGCGAAATGAGTATTTTAGGATAATAAAATATATACGGAGAATAAAATGGAAAAAGAACAAATAATAAAAGAGTTGGAACAAATTTTTAAGTCGGTATTGGAAGAAGACGATTTAACAATATCCGAAAATATGGAAACATCCGACATTCAAGGTTGGGATTCTTTGGCACACATAAATATCATAGAAGAAATAGAAAAGCATTTTAATATTCATATTTCGGTAGGTGAAATTGTTGTTTTGAAAACCGTCGGTGATATGGTTAAATTAATTCAAAGCAAAATTTAACAATAAATAAAACCATAAAAAAACAGGGGATAACAAAATCCCCTGTTTTTTGTTTGTTATAAATCAGTATTACTTAATTTTAAATGTTGCATTTACCGTAACGGCTATTTCTTTTTCCTTAGAAGATGTATTATATATGCCGTAATCGGAAACATCCATAGATAACGGTTTTCTTATTTGGAATACACCGGTTTTTGCCGATAAAAGTCCGCAAATTTTATTTCCCGAACTTTTTGCTATTTCTTCTGCTCTTGCTTTTGCATCAGCCGTTGCAAGTGCCAACATTTCAGCTTTTAATTCGGCAAGATTGGAAACAAAATATTCCAAATTGGAATATTCCAAATATATATCTTGTTTTGCAAGAGCTTTGTTATCGAGTGCCATCTTTTCAATTTTTTCTATATCGTCGGATTTTACTTCTATTCTCTGGCTGAAATTATATCCGGTAATGCCGTTATTACCGTAATTTGCATAAGAGCTTACAGGCTCAATTAAAATATCTTTTTCTTCTATACCGTTACTTGCCAAATATTTTTTTACTTTAATTAAATCTTCCTGTATCCAAGACGGGCCTTCACTTTTATAAGCAACGTTTGTCGTTCTGTTTATCGACATGTTCCATTTTATAATATCAGAAGTTACCGTTTTTACACCTTGACCTACAACTCTGATAGATTGTTCGTTTCTTGCTGAAATGAAAAATGCTCCCCAAACAAATGCCGCAATAATAATTCCTACTGCCAAAATTGATGCTGTCTTACCGTTCATTTCCTTCTCCTTATTAAATTATATTTAATACTTTTTCCTTCCAATCTTCAGCAGTTTTGTCGTTGTCGTTAATTATACATTATACATTGTAAATTATAAATTGTCGTTTTAAATTCCGATTTCTTTTAACAAATCTTTTAATACCGTTGCGGAATTAACAAAAGATTTTTGTTCCATTTCATTAAATTCTATTTGTTGAACTTGTCTGATACCATCTCTGTTAACTACAGCAGGTAAACTTAAATATACATCGTTAATGTTATACAAATTATTTACCAATACGGATACAGGTAATACGGAATTTTCGTTAAGTAAAATTGCTTCGGTAATTCTTGTAAGTGCAAGACCTATTCCGTAAGAAGTTTCACCTTTTTTCTCTATTATCTTATATGCCGAATTTTTTACATTACTGAAAATTTCGTTAAGTATGGCTTTATGGTCACAATTTTGCTTTTTATCGCATAACATACAATGGTTTTCTATGTTTACTCCGCCGACTGTTGCTTTGCTCCATACAGGAAACTCACTGTCTCCGTGTTCACCTAAAATATAACCGTGTACACTTCTTGCATCTATGTTACAATGTTTTGCAATTTCGTATCTGAATCTTGCCGAATCAAGCAATGTTCCCGAACCTATAACTTTATTTGCGGGTTTACCAGAAATTTTATAAGCTGCATAAGTTAAAACATCTACAGGGTTGGATGCTATCAAAAGTATTGCATCCGGAGCATATTTCATAATTTCGGGAATTACGGATTTAAACAAATTTACATTATCTTTCAATAAATCTATTCTTGTTTGTCCCGGTTTTTGTTTTTTCCCTGCGGTTATTACAACCAAATCAGAACCTTTTATATTAGAATAATCACCTGCATTTACGGTTACTGCCGGAGTAAAAGGTGCGCCGTGCGACAAATCTATTGCTTCACCTTCGGCTTTATCTTTAAAATAATCAACAAGTGTTATTTCTCTTGCACAACCGTTAATCATTAAGGAATAGGCATACCTTATACCGACATTACCGCAACCGATAATAGAAACTTTAGGTTTTAACATATCTTTCTCCTTTAAAATAATAATTCAATTATATTATTTTTTGTTGAAAAAATTAAATTTTTGTAAAATAACTTCATTATGGGAAACATTAATCAACCAAACTTAGTAAAATTTTTCTTCGGTTTAATTTTTAATGAAACTTTTAATATCGAAGAAGTTTATAAAGTATTGGAACAAAAGTTTAACAATAAAATAGATATTTACAGCCCCGCAATAGATTTTACGTTTACAACTTATTACAACAAAGAAATGGGTGAAAAGTTAAAAAGGCAATGGATTTCTTTTGAAAAACCTATATTGCCCGATGCTTTGGCAGATATGAAGATAGAAACAAACAATATTGAAGATTCTTATGCCAAAGATAAAAACAGAATAGTAAATATTGATCCGGGATATATTACACCGGCAAATGTTATTCTTGCTTCAACAAAAGATTTCAGTCACAGAATATATTTATCTAAAGGTATTTACGCCGAAGTTACGACAATATACAGAAAGGAAGGTTTCACAAAACTTCCTTGGACGTACCCCGATTATTTATGTCCTACGGCAACCGAATTTATACTAAAAGCAAGACAATGTCTGTTAAAGAAATAGGATTAAGAATAGTGTTTTTTATAGTTTTTCTATCCATTTACATATTGGGAAATGCTTACATTATTTACAGAGTTATGCACGACTTAAAACTTCACGGTCTTGCTCTTACAATATTTATAACTTTTTATCTTGCCATAACTTTTTTAAGCGTATATTCTTTCAAAATATCAAGATTTAACAGTCCGACAATATCGGCAAAAATTTTAACGGAAATAGGATACATTTGGCTCGGAATATTTTCTATATCTCTTACATATTTGTTGATATCTCATTTGGCATTTATTTTCGGACATACTCCGAAATTCAGGTACAACACAACATTAATAACCGTAATTTTAATTGCCGTTTCTTCCGTTTATTCCATAATTAATACATGCGGTGATCCGAAAGTCAGAGAATATGAAATAAAAGTTCCTAATTTACCTGTAGACAAACTTTCAATTGTCCAATTATCGGATATTCATATAGATGTGACAACAAAATATGATACTGTTAAAAGAATCGTAGAAATAACAAATTCTTTAAATCCGGACATTATTGCATTTGTAGGTGATTTGGCAGATACGGATATAACAAAAACTTATGAAAAGTACGGACTTTTAGATTTTAAATCCAAATACGGAACTTTTGCCGTCAGCGGGAACCACGAATATTACAGAGGTATAACAAATTACGAATTTGTTTGTGATAAAATAGGATTTAAGCTTTTAAACAACGAAAATGTTTTGGTAGACGACAAATTTTATGTTGCCGGTATCACCGATCCAACATCAATACAAATGAACTACAAGCCTTTAAATGTTGCGAAATCTTTAGAAAACATAGATTTCAGTAAACCGGTAATATTTTTATCTCACCAACCTAATCCGTTTTTTGAGAGCCAAAAATATCCTATAACGATACAACTTTCCGGACATACTCATGCCGGGCAAATTCCGCCTTTTGATATCATCGAATACTTCTTATACAAATATTTCTGCGGACTATATAAAGACAGCGATTCTTACATTTATGTAACCACAGGTACAAGATGGTGGGGCCCGCCGATGAGACTTTTTTCCAAATCCGAAATCGTAAAAATTGATTTGGTAAAAACTTCAAATTAGTTCATATTTTCTTCTTTTTCTAATTAATAATTATTAATTACTAATCTCTAATTGGCTTTAAAACCACTACATATAGTTACGAAACCCATATAAAAAATCAATATATTGTGTTTTAGGTATTGACAAGCCATAAATTAAAACATATAATCAATTTATAATTTTTGAAATCTTTTGTTGGTGTTTTCTCATAAAACTTAATAGGAAATTCCGTTAGAATCGGAAGCACTCCCGGTGCTGTGATAGGGAACGAAAAACTTTTTGAAACAAAGTCACTGCTTAATTTAAGCGGGAAGATAAAGTTTAGTAGGTTATTACCCTTAAGCCAGAAGACCTGCCGACAAATACATAATATTTATAAGAGTTGTCGAGGAATGACTTTTTATAATTCAAATGGAAACAAGAAAACCAGGGTGCCTTTCCATAATTATGTTCAAAATTAACAGAAGTGTCAAAATAAAATTTAAAAAACAGGAGAAATTTAAATGGAACAACTTTCGGTTTTTGATTGTATCGTAAAAAGAGACGGCAAGCAAGAAAAATTCAATTCACAAAAAATTCAACAGGCAATTTTAAAAGCAGGTCAGGCAACAAATGAGTTCGACGACAAAATCGCTTCGAAATTAACGGTAAAAGTTTTAAGTATCGCACAAGAAACCATTACGGACGGACATCCTACCGTAGAACAAATACAGGATATCGTTGAAGAAGTATTATTAAATTCTCCTTATAAATCTTCGGCAAAAGCTTACATTATATACAGAGATCAGCACTCAAAAATGAGAGAAATCGTTTCTAAGTTTAATGTAGATTTAGTTGATCAATATTTGTCTAAAGCAGATTGGCAAGTAAAAGAAAACAGTAACATGTGCTATTCCCTTCAAGGTTTAAACAACTATATATCATCGGAAGTCAGTAAAGCATATTGGTTAAACAAAATTTATACCGACGATATAAGAAAAGCTCATACCGAAGGTGATTTACATATTCACGATTTAGGAATTTTAGGTGTATATTGTGTAGGTTGGGATTTGCACGATTTATTGGTTACAGGTTTTAAAGGTGTTGCCGGTAAAGTAGAATCAAAACCTGCTAAACATTTTAAAACGGCATTGGGACAAATAATTAACTTTTTCTTTACATTACAAGGTGAAGCAGCAGGTGCTCAAGCATTTTCAAGTTTTGATACATTGCTTGCACCTTTTATCGCATACGACAATTTATCTTACAAAGAAGTTAAACAAGCATTACAGGAATTCTTGTTCAATTTAAATGTTCCTACAAGAGTTGGTTTCCAGTCACCTTTCACAAACTTAACGCTTGATTTAAAAGTTCCTAAACATTATAAAGACGAAGCAGTTATAATCGGAGGAAAACCTCAAGCTAAAACTTACGGCGATTTCCAAAAAGAAATGGATATGTTAAACAAAGCATTTTTGGAAGTTATGCTCGAAGGTGATGCAAAAGGCAGAGTATTCAGTTTCCCTATCCCTACATACAATATAAGCAAAGATTTCGATTGGGATAATCCTGAATTAAAATTGTTGTGGGATGCAACGGCAAAATACGGTATTCCTTACTTTGCAAACTTTATTAATTCCGATATGGATCCGGACGATGCAAGAAGTATGTGCTGCAGATTAAGAATTGATAACAGAGAATTAAGAAGAAGAGGCGGCGGACTTTTCGGAGCATCTCCTTTAACGGGTTCTATCGGTGTTGTTACATTAAATATGCCGAGACTCGGTTATGAATCTAAAACAGAAGAAGAATTTTTCCAAAAATTAGATAAGTTAATGACAATAGCTAAAAACAGTTTGGAAACAAAGAGAAAAGTTTTGGAAAAACTTACGGATCAAAACCTTTATCCGTATATGAGCTTTTATTTAAGAAACATTAAACAGAGATTCGGTTGCTATTGGAAAAACCATTTTTCAACTATCGGTGTTGTCGGTATGAACGAATGCTGCTTAAATTTCTTAAAAGAAAACATCGCAAGCCAAAAAGGTAAAGATTTTGCAATAAAAGTGTTAACTTTCATGAGAAACACATTACAAAAATATCAGGAAGAAACAGGAAACATATATAATTTGGAAGCAACTCCGGCGGAAGGAACATCTTACAGACTTGCAAAGATAGACAGAAAGAAATATTCCGACATTATATTTGCAAATATGGAAGCGGTTAAACAAAATCATCCGCCTTTCTATACAAACTCTACACAGTTGCCCGTAAATTATACGGACGATTTATTTGAAATTTTGGAATTGCAACACGAAATACAATCGTTATATACCGGCGGAACGGTTCAACATATGTTTATCGGCGAACAAATTACAAATACCGAATCTATGAAGAACTTTATTAAAAAGGCATTTACAAACTATAAATTACCTTATATGTCTATCACTCCGACATTCAGTGTTTGCCCTAACGACGGATACTTAAACGGTGAAGTAAAAACTTGTCCTCATTGCGGATCAACATGCGAAGTTTATTCCAGAGTTGTAGGTTATTTAAGACCTGTATCACAATGGAATGACGGCAAACAAGAAGAATACAAGATCAGAAAAGTAGCAAATATGTAAAATTTGGTGAATGGGTGATAAACAAATTGCTTTGCAATTTGTTGGTGAAAAGGTGAAAAATTTAAGTTGTAAAAATTTGCTTTGCAAATTTTTCCAAATAATAACCTTTAAGCCATTCACCCATTAACCCTTTAAACAAACACGGAGTGTTGTATGAGAATAGGCGGATTACAAAAATTTTCATTTATAGATTTCCCGAATAAAACCGCAGCAATTATTTTTACACAAGGTTGCAATTTCAGATGTGCATATTGTCATAATCCGGAACTTATTTATCCCAACATGTATCAAGTTCCTATGCCGGAAGAGCAAATTTTTGCTTTTCTCGAAAGCAGAAGAAATCAGTTGGATGCAGTTGTAATAACAGGCGGAGAACCGACATTGCAACCGGATTTAATTGATTTTATAAAAAAAGTTAAAGCAATGGGCTTTTTAGTTAAACTTGACAGCAACGGCTCAAACCCGGAAGTATTGGAACAAATTATAAACCAAAAGTTGGTAGATTTTATAGCTATGGACATAAAAGCACCGTTTGATAAGTATAATTTAGTTTGTTGTGTTCCGGTAAATATCGAAAATATAAAACGCAGTATAGAATTAATTAAAAATTCAGGTATAGACTTTTTGTTTAGAACTACTTACGATAAATCTAAATTGTTTGATGAAGATATACAAACAATGACTAATTTCCTTAATGTTGATACTCATTATAAAGTTCAAAAATGTAACCCTGTAATATTGCATTAAAGATGTTTCTTTTAAAAAAATATTTATCTTTATTTTTAGCTTTTTGTTTTTTCATTATAACGGTAATTCCTCAAGGAGTTACCGTTTCTGCTGTTGCTCAAAATTTTCAAAATATTCAAAACATACAAACCGAAAATTTTGCAAAACAATATTCCGGTAATTCTTTATCGGACGGTCTTTTAATTGAAGGATTATCACCGCAAAAACAAGAAAAATTTTTGGCAGCATGGATACAAGAACTAAAAAATCAGAATTTTAAAGATTCCGAAATAATTAATATTATTAAAGAGTGGGCACAAAAGCATCCGGAATTTTTCAATAACGGAACAGATATTAAAGAAACCGTTTTAAAAAATAATAAATTCAGTATGAAAGGTTGGCTATTAAAAGCAAAAGATTTCTTTAAGAGAGATTTTTCAGCATTTAAAGCAGCATTTCTATACAAATATGAGGGAGAAAATCCCAACGGACTTAACCAAACAACAATTAACGAAATGGAATCAAATATCAGATATTTCCCCTTCATACAATTTATGTTGGGATTTGATTTATACAGTTCGTTCTCGATGGTATTTATGCAGTCCAACGGATACGGGTTACCGTTTATTTCTTTGGTAATGTCGTTACTTGCACCGATATCTTTTGCTACATCGGGTATAGGCGGATTTATAGGAGACAAAGTCTCAAAGAGAACATTGATCATTCTGTCTATTATCGTTCACGCATTGGGAACAATAACATTCACGTTGTCCGGTCTTTCTCCTGTACTGCTTATAGCATCGCAGATACTTCCTACAATAGGAATTTCGTTACTTTCGTTAACATTAAGTCCGTTCTTATATAAATCGTTGGATAATCTCGGACAAAAAGATTCGTTCAAAGAAATTTACGGTTCCAACTTATCGCTGTTCTGGATAATAATGTCCGTATCTTCATTATTGGGCGGAGCCTTGGCAGCAATAACAGGTCAAATGGCGGTAATTGCAATAGCTGCTATTCCGGACATTGTCATTGCGGCAGGGGCATTGTTATTTACACACGACGAAAATATAATCGTTCCAAAAGAAGAAAACGTTGAAACGGAAAAAGCAACGACACAAAAGAAGAATATAAAAGATTTTGTTGCGGAATTGTTTGCTCCCGTAAAGAAGTTATCTACAGACAAAAAGACATTCTCTCTTGCTACATTAAATATCGTTGTAAACAATATGTTCTTTGTTGTGTTATGTTTCTTCTTGCAACCTACATTAATGGCAACAGGTATAAATGTTGGACTTTTGGCACCTGTTTATTTTGCGGGAAATTTAATGCAATCTTTAGCATCGCATTTAATAAGCAAGGTAAGTTTTATTGTGGAAAACAAAACGGTAAGGACAATAACTTTTGCGGTATCCGCCGGACTGTTTGCTTTGTTTGTGGCAACGGGACATCCGATATTCTTGGTTTCCGTGTATGTTCTAATGAACTTCTGGCAGGGAACATCTTCGTTAACGGAAGTTTCTGCCGTATATAAAACTTTAGATGATAATATGAGATCAAAATGGTTAGGGTTCAAATCTATGTTTGGTATGATAATTTCCACCTTAACACAAATTTCTATAAGCGGACTTCTTGCAGTAGGACTTTCTAACAACATTATTATTGCAGGTGCAGTCGGTATTATTACCGGGGCATCGTTCATAATACCGAAATTGATTGATAGAACATCCAAGAAAGAAAGTGTTCTAACAAACGATATGGATATAGGCGTCAACCAAATAAGAGCAATGTTATCTTGTGCATAATTTTGTCTTATATTGACTTAGAGTTGCTCTAACTTAGTAGAATAGTAAAATCATTATTCTTTTATAAAGGAGTTTTTAGTATGAAAAAAGGGTTAGTGCTGTTAAGTGTTTTATTGTTTAGCACAACTGTATTCGCTGCTGATGTTAATTTAAGTTTGGAAAAACTTTTTGAACAACAAAATACTATTACAACAAAACAAGAAGTAACAAGCCGAGATATAGAAAAAGTTAATCCGACACAAGCGATGGAAGTTTTAAAAAATGTACCCGGAGTGCTTATTCAAAAGACGGGTGATACCGGAAGAACGGATCCTTCCATTAGAGGTTTCGGTGATAATTGCAGAAGAATAATTGTATTAATTGACGGTAAACCGGAATTTATGTCGTTATTCGGGTGCGGAGTTTCGCATTCTATGCTTGCCGGTAACATAGACAGAGTAGAAGTAACAAAAGGTCCCGACGGTGTTTTGTACGGTTCCGGAGCACTCGGCGGCGTAATAAACATAATAACAAAAACACCTACGAAACCGCTTGAAGGCAGCATAGATGTTTCTTTCGGTTCATTCAATACACAAAATTCTAAAGTGTATGTAGGAGGATTACAAAGTAACATATTATACGAAGTTGCCGCAAACAAAATAACCAGCGACGGACATTTAGAAAATTCACAATATAACGCAACAGATTTATATGAAAAGTTGGGATATATTTTCAGGGACGGCTCTTCGTTAATTTTTGAAGCAAAACAGTTTCAAGGTGTAAAACATGAACCGGAAACAAGAACGAAAGACGGCGGTATGATTTATTTAAATAATTATTGGGAAGATTATCACAGAAATTCATATCAATTGAATTTCGATAAACTTTTTTCAAGAGGGAAATTAACGATTAGAGGATACAGAAACGAAGGTGATCACAAATTTTCAAACAATTGGCATTCAAAAGACAGTTTGACCGGTGCAATGGCAAACTATGATTGGGAAATAGGCGATAACAATTTGTTGAAATTAGGTGCTGATTATAAACAACAGGAAGGAGAGCTGTTGACTCAATCCGCAAGCGGAAGAATGAACATCGGTAATTGGAAACTTTATGAATATGCATTTTATGCTTTAGATAAACACAACTTTACCGACAAATTAACTGCAGTTGCAGGTGTAAGATACAACAACAACGAAATTTCCGGAGAACAATTTATTCCTAGAGCAGGATTGGAATATGCTTTTACCGAAAGTTTATTGGTTAAAGGTTTATACAGCAGGGGATTTAGAAGCCCTTATTTAAACGAGTTATATTTAGTTCCGGTAAGAAACGAAAAATTGGAAGCAGAAATTGTCGACAATTATGAAATAGGTGCGGAATTTAAAAAAGATGACTTTATTTTTAATGTTACCGGTTTTGTTATGAAAGGCGATAACTTAATACAAAAAGCTCCCAACAAAATGGCTCCGCCGCCGATGCTTTTACAAAATGTCGGAGAATACGAATTTAAAGGCGTTGAACTGTATTTAAGTTATATATTTAACAATTTTATTGATGCACAAGCGGGATATACTTATTTTGATGCCGGAGAACATACACAGGGCAGACCGAGAGATAAAGTAGATTTAAATGTAAATTTTAAAATCAGTAAATGGGCTTTGGCATTGAACGGAATGTATATAGGAAACTATTACAGTCAGGATAACAAAGCAGAAAGATTAAGTGATTTCGCCGTTGTTAGTGCAAAGTTAAGTTATGAAGTAACCGACAATATAAAATTGTTTGTTAACGGAGAAAACTTAACAAATCAGGAATACGAAATATTTTTAGACAGAGATGCAGACAATTATCCTATAACAAAAATGCCCGGTACTGCAGTATATTTCGGAACACAAATCAAGTTTTAGTAAATTCTTCTGCCGTCCATAACTTCCAGAGCTTGAATTCTTTTTTCTATCGGCGGATGTGTGCTTGATAAATTTGATAAAAAATCAAATAAACTTACTTTTTTCTTTAATGGATTTTCTATGCACATAGGTGCCACAAGTTCATTGTTATTAACTTTACCGTTAAGAACGTCAACTATAGGAGAATTATTAATCTTTCTAAGTGCGGAAATCAATGCTTGCGGATTTCTTGTTAAAAGAGCGGATTTTGCATCCGCCTGAAATTCCCTTGTTCGTGACACGGCAAACCTTATCAACGGAGCCACAACATACCCATACAAAAGAAAAGCCAATCCGATTAACAATAATATTGCTCCGCCCTTATCGTTACTTTTTCTTGAAGATCTTCCTCTGCCAAGAGATCTAACCATAATATAGCCGACATATGTAAAAAAACCGATTAATAATGTGACTATCATCATAAGCTTTGTATCTTGATGAAGAATATGTGCAACTTCATGAGCTATAACCGCTTCAAGTTCGGAATTATCTAATGTTTCTATCAATCCTTTTGTAAGTATTACGGCACAATTATTTTTGTTTGTTCCTACAGCAAAAGCATTTAAACCCTTTTCGTATTCCATTATGTAAAGATTCGGTGTCGGTATTCCCGCCGTTATAGATACATTTTCTAAAATTCTACTTACTTGCTTTTTTGCGTCTTGCTGAATAATAAGTTCGATTTCGCGAGTTATAAACGCTTCAAGTCTGGATCTGTCTGCTGTTTCTATAAAGCTTTTTGTAAGTATTACGGCACTGTCTGCTTTGGTTCCGACAATCAAAGATTTTCTTCCTAATTCATCTTCAACAATATATAAATTCGGCGTCGGTATTTTTGCTTTTACTGATATATTTTCTAAAATTTGTTTTATTTCTTCGAGCGGTATTTTTGGTTTCAAAGTATCTTTTTTTATGGATAAAGTTTCCAACTTTCTTTTGATATCATCGTTGTAACTAACAGGTTCTCTTTGTATTTTTATTGCGTTTACCGTATTTATTATCATATTACAGCCTTCAAAAAAAGCTATAACCGTCCATAAGGTAGAAACCAGAATACATGCAATAAACAATATCCAATAATTATTAATAATTTGGATAAATACGGAACTATTATCAACTCTCATTTCGGGGAATAGTAAAAGCGCGACATATAATGCGACAAACATTAACACCAACAGACTTACAGGAAACAATAAAATTAACAAGACTGTTTTTCTTTTATTATTTTCGATATAATCGTAAGTTGTTATCATAATAATTTATTAAAATGATACTTTTACCGCTTTTCTTTCTTCTTCGTTTTCCAAGTTGAAAAATTGACCTTTTTCAAAATTGAAGAAATTTGCAATTATGTTGCTGGGGAACATTTCTATTTTAGTATTTAAAGCCAAAACATTTGTGTTATAGAATCTTCTTGAAGACTGAATTTTGTTTTCTGTATCTACAAGTTCTCTCTGCAATTCCAAAAAGTTTACATTTGCTTTTAAATCGGGATAATTTTCACTTAATGCAAATAAAGATTTTAATGTTCCGCTCAAAAAGTTTTCCGATTTAGCCTGTTCTTCTATGGTTTTGTTACTTGCAGACATCGCCATATTTCTTGCTTTTATAACCGCTTCCAATGTTGATTTTTCGTGTGCGGCATATCCTTTAACAACTTCAACCAAGTTCGGTATTAAATCGTATCTTCTTTTTAATAAAACATCTATATCACTCCAAGCTTCTTTCATTCTGTTTCTCAGTAAAATTAATCTGTTATAGGTTGACCACAAAAAAATAACTGCAATAACAACTAACACACATAAAACTATTAAAGCAATAAGCATTTTGGTTCTCCTTTTAATAAAATTTTACTCAGCAATATTATATCATACTTTTACAAAATTTTTTGATATTTTATATAATAAATCTAGTTAATAAAAATCGGAGTTTTTACATGAGACAACCGCACGGACAAAATTTTTTAACGGATAAAAATATTGCTCACAGAATTGTTGAAAGTGCAGATATACAAAAAAACGATACGGTTATAGAAATCGGACCGGGTAAAGCAGCACTTACCGACATTTTAAAAGATTATACCGATAACCTTATTGCTGTCGATATAGATTCAAATTTAGCACAAGCATTACAAACAAAATATAAAGACAATAAAAATATTACCATAATAAACAGAGATTTTCTAAAGTTTGATTTACCCGACACAAAATTCAAAATTGTTGCAAATCTTCCTTACAATGTGGGAACGGCAATAGTTCAAAAATTTTTACCGAACAAGAATTTTGTTTCCGGCGTAATAATGTTACAGAAAGATGTTATTACAAGACTTATTAGTAACGAAGGAACAAAAGATTACGGTTACATTTCTTTATTCAGACAATATTATGCCGATGCGGAGTTTTTGTTTGATGTTCCTCCGGGATGTTTTAATCCGAAACCTAAAGTTATGTCTGCCGTGGCAAAATTTTATAACATATATCCTCAAGAACCGAATACAAAACTTTTTCCGTTAATAAAACATTGCTTTACAATGAGAAGAAAAACAATGTTAAACTGTTTATCGACATTTTTAAAATCAGATAAAATACAAACAGCAAAACTTTTAACGGACAACAACATAGATGTAATGCTTCGTCCGGACAAACTTACTTTAGACCAGTACAAAATGTTAGCAACAACTTTGTAGTTCTGTCGTTCAAACTATAAGCTATAAGCTTTAAGCTCATATTATTTTTTTTCTAATTGATTGATTCTTTCTTCGAGTTTTCTTTGTTCGTTAAGAACATATTTCATTGCATCTGCAACAGGATCGGGAAGTTTGGAATGTTCCAATTTTGTGATTTCGTCTTGAGTATTTCCCATACTTACTCTTGCGGGAATACCGACAGCCGTAGCGTTTGCGGGAACACTGTGCGTTACAACGGATGCCGCACCGATTCTGGCATTATCCCCTATAGTTATTGCTCCCATAACAATAGCATTTGAACCGACAATAATGTTATTACCCAATGTAGGATGTCTTTTGGTTTTTTCCAAAGATGTTCCGCCCAAAACTACACCTTTATACAACAAAACATCGTTTCCTATTTCGGTAGTTTCCCCTATAACGATTCCCATTCCGTGATCTATAAAGAATCGTCTTCCTATTTTTGCTCCCGGATGAATTTCTATACCGGTAAAAAATCTTGTTATATGAGATAATAATCTTGCTAAAAAGAAAAATTTGTGTTTCCACAAATAATGTGCAAACCTGTGCGACCATATAGCATGAAGTCCCGGATAGCATAAAACCACCTCTAACCAAGATCTTGCCGCAGGATCTTTTTGAAAAACAGTTTGAACATCTTCTTTTAATAATTGAAATTTACCCATAGGTTAATTATACAAAAAAATATCTTCTTTTGTATATTAAAAAAATATGTTAAAATATGAGATTATGAGATATCTTAAAAGTTTGTTTATCATGTTTGCATTGATTTTCTTTTCTTATGCAAATGCACAAGCCTTTTTCTCAAAAGATGATATAGGTTCAACAACAGCACAATTTTTAAAGCTCGGTATAGGTGCAAAAAGTGCGGGTATGGGAAATGCCGTTACAAGCGTTTATAATGGAACGGATGCCGTTTATTGGAACCCCGCAAACTTAAATTATGCCGAAAAGAAAGAACTTTCTTTTTCTCATACAATATGGTTTGAAGACGTAAACTACGAATGGTTGGCTTTTGTTTTACCTACTTCCGAATACGGAGTTTTCGGGTTAGGCATGCAGTATGTTTCTTACGGAAATATAGATAAAATAGACAATCAACAAATTTCCGACGGTTCAATATCTCCTTTGGATATGGCATTATACTTATCTTATGCAAACTCTAACGGAAATTTGGATTTCGGTTTGAATTTAAAATATATTTATTCAAAAATAGAACAATCCGCTTCTGCGATAGCATTGGATTTGGGTGCCAAATATAATTTAACCGATAAAATTGCTGTCGGTGCCGCACTTACAAATTTCGGTACGGAGATGAAATTTGATAAAGAGACGGAGTCTTTACCTTTGTTATTTAAGATCGGAGCTTCATATTTTGTAATTAACGATTGGCTTGTTTCTTTAGATTTAAATTTTCCTAACGATAACGAAGTATATGTTAATTTCGGAACACAATACAACATTGAAATTGCGGAAAACTTAAATTTTGATTTAAGAGCAGGTTATGAAGGAAGGAACAAAGATATTCCCGGGTTTAATTGGATAAATCTCGGGTTTGGTTTAGAATATTTGGATTATGTGTTCGATTATGCTTTTGTTCCCTACGGTGATATTGGAATGACTCACAGATTTTCTTTCAGTATAAAGTTCGGTAAAACGGTAGAAAAGAATAATACGGTATCGCCGACCGAGACGACACCTTCCGTAGAAGTGCAAACCGAGACAAAAGAACCGGAAAAATCCGCAGAAAAAACCGATACACCGAAACAAACAACACAAACTCGGCAACAGCCGGAAATAACGGAAACTTCTAAACCGGCAGAAAAAACTGCTGCACAAAAACAGCAAGTTGCACCGCAAACAGAAAAAAAAGAAACTGTTGAAAAAGCAGAAAAAACAAATACAACACAACAACAAACAAAAAAAGTTAATACGCAAACACAGGCAGGGAAAAAATGATTATAGGATTAACAGGATCGTATTGTTCGGGTAAAGACACAGTTGCAGATTACATTGTTAAAAATAACGGTTTTACACATTTTTCGTTGTCGGATGAAATAAGACTTTTAATGAAAGAGCAGGGGATAGAACCTACAAGAGAAAATTTAATTAAGTTCGGAACACAATTAAGACAAGATAACGGTAACGGAGTGTTGGCAAAATCCGTTATGAAAAAATTTGAAGACGGTAAAGATTATTGTATTACTTCAATAAGACACAGTGAAGAAGTAAAAACATTTAAAACAATAAAGAATTTCGTTTTAATAAATGTAGATGCTCCCCAAAAAATAAGATTCGACAGAATGCAACAAAGAAAAAGACCGGGCGATCCGCAAACATTGGAAAAATTTATTGAACTTGAACAAAAAGAATCGCAATCTTCGGGTTCAGGTCAACAAGTTGCATTGTGCTGCACAATGGCAGACCTTGTTTTTGTTAATGATACAAACGATATAAATTTACTTTATTCAAAGATAGATAATCTTTTAAAAGATTTAAAATCAAAATATCATGAATAATGCAGATGTTATAGTAATAGGTGCGGGGGCTTCCGGGCTTATTGCCGCGGGTATTTCCGCGCAACAAGGGAAATCCGTTCTGTTACTGGAAAAGAAAACAAGACCTGCAATAAAACTTTCCATTACCGGTAAAGGCAGGTGCAATGTTACAAACAGTGCAGATTTAAAAGAGTTTGTCGATAGTTTCGGTAATAACGGCAAATTTTTATATAGTGCATTCGGCAAATTTTTTAATACCGATACCATTAACTTTTTTGAAGAGTTAGGGGTAAAATGTAATTTGGAACGAGGCGGAAGATATTTTCCCGAAAGCAATGATGCTCACGATGTAGTAAATGCTTTAATAAAATTTGTTAAGAATAACAATGTAAAAATTATTACCGGCAGCGAAGTAACAAAATTTGTTTGTAAAGATAAAAAAATAGAAAGTGTTTTATTAAAAAACGGCACACAATATTCCGCAACAAAATTTATTTTAGCAACGGGCGGAAAATCTTATCCGTTAACCGGTTCAACCGGTGACGGTTACAATTTAGCAAAGAGCGTGGGGCACACTATAATAAAACCGCAACCTGCACTTGTTCCTTTAGTGTCCGACGATAAAAATTTAAAAAAATTAAATAAATTAAAACTTAAAAATATTGAAATTTCAGTTTTGGCAGATAACAAAGTTATAACAAAACTGTTCGGAGAAATAGAGTTTACAATTTTCGGGTTAACAGGTCCTTTAATTCTTACGATAAGTTCGCAAGTGTTTTCTTTGCTTGAACAGAAAAAGCTTGTTGAAATATCCGTAAATTTAAAACCTGCTTTAGACGACAAACAGTTGGACGACAGACTTGTAAGAGAGTTGAACAACTTCGGTAATTTGCCCGTAAGAAACATGTTAAAAACTCTTTTACCGATACAGATGATAGAACCGTTTATGGATAAAAATAATATAAAATGGACAGAAACTTGTTCCGCAATAAACAAAGAAAAAAGAAAAAAAATATTTGACGGATTAAGAAATATAAAATTCAAAATTATCTCCACAAGACCTATAGATGAAGCCATTATTACAAAAGGCGGAATTTCGTTAAAAGAAGTGGAACAAAGCACAATGAAATCAAAGTTAATAGAAAATCTTTATTTTTGCGGAGAAATTTTAGATATAGACGGACCGACCGGCGGATTTAATTTGCAAGCGGCATTTTCTACCGGATATTTGGCCGGAAAAACGGAGGAATAGAGGGATAGAAGGGAGTATTTATATGAGTGTTTTTGAAATAATAATGTTATTATCTTTTGCAAGTGCATGGCCTTTTTCAATTTATAAAAGTTACACTTCAAGACAAAATGCGGGTAAAAGTCTTTTATTTATGTATGTTGTGGAACTTGGATATGTTGCGGGTTTGTTTCATAAATATTTTTATAATATGGATGGCGTTTTTTATCTGTATTTATTTAATTTTCTGTTAGTATTAGTAGATATTTGTTTATATTACAGAAATTTGTTAATCGCAAAAAAAATTATATAATGAATATAAGTTAAAACTTTTTCGGAGGCCAAAAAATGAGTAGGGCAATGATGATATACTTTGTAGCTTATTTAATAGCAAATTTTGCTGCAATAATGCTTACAGCAGCAATAGTAAACGGTATCCGTTACGATACCATAAAACTTTTCTTTTTTGCAATACTTATAACCGTTTTTCAATTTGTTTTAGAACATTTTTTCAAACTTGATATAATTTTAACCATATTTATTTATCCTATTATATACATGTTTGCAATATACATTTTTTCAAAAATTACAAAACTTGTACGAGTAGAAGGATTTGGTGCCTCAATAAAAGCTGCTCTTATGACAGTTTTTTTTCAACTTTGCACAAAAGCTCTGTTTGCCTGGAAATTAGCAAGAATTTTTAATATATAATTAAAATTAATGTTAATGGTTGGAATAGAGTTGTGAAGTTTCGGCTTCGGCGATAATATCGTATATCCCTTCAATTTCTTCTATTGTCATACCGTCTTTACAGTAAGCGGAATAATATCCGTTTGACGCAGCCATATTCATAACATAGATTTTATCTTCCGTTCCTCTGATTTTTAAAGGAACGGCACCTTTCAACATAATTTCTTTATTTACAGGATATTCTATATATACTCCGCTAATATCACCGTCATTGGCAAGTTTTTCGGTATCTGTTTTTCTAACACAAACAGTTCTTGTTTCATCCAACGGATAATTTATTTCTATCATATTTTTCATTGCTCTGACATCACATTTTGAAAGTTTTAACGGAAATGTAAAACCTGCAACAAGCGATGCTTGTTCAAAGTCCGTCCCGCAATCCGTCCAAGGATTTGCCATACCTATAAGCTTAGTTTTTTCTTCAACAACTTTTCCCGAACAACCGACTAAAACAACGAATGTTAATAATAAAAATATTATTTTTTTCATATAAAGCTCCAAGTTAAACAATTTTTATGATAATTTATATTTAATGTCGTTGTCGTTTAAGACCTTAAGATTTTATGTTAGAATGAAGCAACTAACGAATGAAGTGTACGTAAAAGTAAGCGTCAGCGATTGGTACTCGATTGAGCCAAATACAAAGTTATAATTTAAAAGATAAATCCGTTTAGCCAAAACAATAAAAAATTATGCGGCAGAAAGAATAGCTTTAATGTTTTGTACTTCTTCGCCGTTTATCAAAATTTGTGCAAAATTAATTTCGGGAACATCTATAACAAACAATTGCAATAAGTCTGCCAAAGCCAAAGCTTTATCTTGCGGTTTAGTTTCGGTATTATTCACTGCTTCAAATAATACATTTATTTGTTCTCTTAAAGGACGATTGCCGTCCGTATCGGATAAACCGTCAATTTTTACACCGGCAACCTTTTCCAATGCTTTTATGTAAGGAATTTCGTCTTTGCCATAAACATCTTCTGTTTCTATACCGGACTCAAAACATAATAATCTTGCTTCAACAAGAGCTAATGCATAATTTTCAAAATCATCCGTATTCGAATATTCTTTTTTAACATACTTTTTAAATTCGGTAGTTTCAAGAATACCTTGCACTATAGCGCCAAACTGTTTCAAAACTATTTTCCATTTTTGCTCATTTTTATAATTAACCAAAACATCAAGCAATTCCCCTTTTATTATCGGTGTTTCAGCAAGTTTTATTTGCCTTGTTGACAACGACTTATAACTTACGGAAACATTTAGTACTGCTTCTATTAGTTTATCGTCAATAGTTTCACCTTTTCTTACTGCCGAAAGTAATCCGTATAAAACATCCAAACTTTCTTCTTGTACATAATATCCTTTTTCCGTAGCGGAAAGTCTTCCTTTTTCCAAAGCTTCCGCTATAGTTGAAGCTATAGTGCTTCTGTTACCGAGTCTTGCTCTTAAAAATTTTACGGGATTAAAACTAAAACCGTCGTTTGAATGTTCGGCAAAATCCACAAGCCAGCCCGGAATTATAACCGTTTGAACTTTTTCAAACTTTTTCATCATGTTTGCCATATCAGACGGGGTTAAATTGTCCGGTGAAACAGAATTTTTATCTAAATAAAATAATACTGTTGCATCTTCGGAATAAGTTTGTTTGTCGTTCATATCCGACAACGAAACGTTTACTATATCTTCATTCCTAAACTTAAAATCCGAAAATTTATTTTCAACATCAAGTTGAACACCGATATAACCCGACCTGGTCAAAACATTCAATCCCTTTTCAATATTGTTTACTGCAGTTTCAACATTTTGCACCGCAACGGAATTGTTTGTATCAACTTTTTCAAACCTTAAAATTACACCTTCTACCGCAACAAAATCATTTTTATCGAGCATATATTTTGAAGAAGACATTTTATCCAACAAATAAGACACATCTGAATTCATTTCGTTATTTGTAATTTCATGTGTAAGCATTACTCTAACATTTTTACCATGAGATTCAGCAATCAAAGTTCTTAATGTTTCTATAGGTAGATTGCTTGAAACAACTATTGTATCGAAATTTTTGGATGCCGTTTCAGCAACTCTGTTTTGTATAGATTCAAGAGAAGAAAGCTCATCTTCAAAAACATAGTCCATATTTACAGGTCTTTTTTTCATTGCTTTCACTCTTTCCTCGCTTCTTTCGGACTGCAATGCAATTTCAATATTTTCAAATACAGGCATTTCCGGATTTACCGAAATTATGTTATATGCTCTACCGAGCAACACTGTTCCTTCTTTTGCTTCTTCAACTCTTTCCTCAAATATAATGCGGTTTCTGCCGTTATTACTTAAAGCATCAAAAATATCGGTAGAGTCGGCATTTGAAAGTATTGAAGTAAAATATACATCTGTATTTTTATCCGTCGACATTTTTGCCGTTGCAAAACCTAAAGAGTCGTCTTGTTTTACATTTTCCGGAAAGAAATTATCGTCAACATAGTTTGCTATAACTGCAACTTTAACACCCATATCAGAAAGTTCTTTTGCTCTGCGACGAACAACATTGTTATATTCGGATGCGTTTATTATATAGGTTGTTGTATCAAGCTTTTTTATCTGTCTTTTTATTGTAAAGTTTCTTATTAAACTTTTTATTTGTTCAGTAAAAGAATATATAACGGCTTCAATATTATTAAACATATGTAAAATATAATTTACAACTTTTCCTGTTATAGTTGTGCCACCTGCAAGAGTAGTAGCTTTTATTATAAATGCTAACCTTTGTTCCATAAAAAGTTTTAAATCTTCGTTTCCGCTTATGAACTGTTTATGTTTTTCAAGAAATTCTTTTTGAGTCATTGTCCCGCTTACAATCGACATCATATAACTAAGCTCGGAAAAAGGTGCAACAAAAATCGAATAGATGCTGTATAGTGCATTTTTTAAAGGTCCTGATTTTATATTTTCAATAAAATTCGGATATGATACTGTAAGTGCCGCTCTTAAAGGTTCATCGACACTTTCTGTTTTTTGCTCATTGCTTTTATATAATACAACTGCCTCGCCCGGCATTACGACATATACGTTGTTATAAACTTCATTTCCCTGTGCCGACAAATCCAAATCTCTTGTAGAACAATAAACACGCCACGGACCTGTTTTTTGTGAAGAAGGAAGTTTCCAATGGATAGGGGTGTCTGTCATATTCATCAAAACAACAGTATCATCATCGTAAATACCATATTCTTTAAGACGATCTCCCGAAATCATAAAACCGAAATGTTGTTCCTGCCAATCTTGAGATTGTGCTTCTCCGCCATCGGGATGCAACCACGCAATATCTTTATCACCGTTTTCATTTACCGCTTTTCCGGATAAAGGTTTCCATTTAGAACTATTCAAAGAAGGATGTTCCGCACGATATTTCGCAAGTGCTCCCATATATTTTGCCAACGGTGCCTGATTATCCCAGCGCATATTCAAATATTCGTTGCTTTGATTATACGGATTATTGTTTCCGTGCTGTGTTCTTAAAAATTCATCTCCCATAGAAAACATTACCGGGCCTTGGCAAAAAGATAAAATTGTCATAGCTGCGGCAACATATTCACCTATATGTTCATTATCGTATCCCAACCCCATACCGTACTCGTTAGGACCGTCATTATTGTTCCACCCGTTATCCAGATTATTTTTTTCACGAACAGCCAAAAGTTGAGCATAAGGATGACCGTCGTGTGAACCCATATAATAAACATAAGGTTGTCTTCTGCTGCCTACTTCATTGGGATCGGCAATAGCGGCAGCAAGAGCTCCCGGACCTGACCTTCCCATTATAAAATTACGAATTGCTTCTCTTATTCCGCTGTTCCATGTAAAAATATCTTTATGGAAATCGTCGGTAAAATAAGAGCTTACACCTTTTACACCGCCTGTTGCCATATATCCTTCGGCTACAACTTCTATACCTTCTTTTTCTTTTATTTCGGAAAGAATCGGACTGTTATCGAATATTTGCATATATTCGGATGTAGGATCAAATTCTCTTGTTTCTTCGTTTCTTGCTGCAGCAGCCATCAAATCGTGTCTGAACAAACGAACACCCATAAGAGCATACATTTCTTTATATTTTGTCATCATATTAAGCACTACGGGATTGTTTGTATTGAAAGCATTTCCGCAACCGGAAGCATCGTCGTAGCCGGCCTTATTGTTGGGATTAAGCAAATAATAAGTTGAGTTATCTAACAGTCTGTAACATAAAGAAGGATCTGTTTCTGCAGAACCTTCCCCCGTATGATTATCAACAACATCCATCCCGAAACGGATACCGTTTTTGCTTAATTTTCCTATAGTTTCTTTTAAAGTTATTAAATTTTCCTGCGGGTTTGACAGATCACCGAAATCCGGATTTAAAGCAAAAAATGTTACCGTTTGATAACCGGAATTGTTTCTTAAACCTCTTTCATGAGAGTACGGATCATTTGCATCGGACTGTATCGGTTGAACTTCAACGGTATTTATTCCGATGGATTTTAGATGTTCAATAACATCATCATCGGCAAGACCTTGCAATCTTCCTCTTTTTTCCTGCGGTAAATCTTGTTTTAAAGCGGTAAAACCACCGACATGCAACTCATAAATAACAGGTCTTTGACTTTCTGATAATACAGGCGGTTTTACTGTTTCAACGGAGTCTAACTTTCTTAAATCTACAACAACGGATTTCGGCACAAAATGTGCGGAATCTCTTGTATCGGGCTTATACAAATTCCCTTTTTCGCACACTATTAAAGAATCGTCAAAAACAAAACGGGATTCCTGTTGGAACGAAAAGGGATCTACCGCAAGTTTGTTCGGATTAAAATAATGTCCGTTTTGCGGTTCGTACGGGCCGTGTGCACGAAAACCGTATCTTTGTCCCGGCTTTATATTGGGAAGATAAATATTCCAAACGTCTTTTTTATTTTTAGACATTTCGTATCTTGTTTCGTTGCCTTGTTCATCAAAAAGACATAATTCCATTTTTTCAGCATTTTTAGAATATACTCCGAAATTGGTACCCTGCCCGTCATAAATAGCACCAAGCCCGTTTCGTTTCATCAACTCATAAATGCTGGTTGTTATATATTTATCTTTTGTAAATTGAATTTCCGAACGGGAAGCTACTGCTTTTGCATTATGAAACATATGTAAAACGTAGTTTACGGCTTTTCCTAAAATATTGTTTCCACCAAACATAACGGTAGTTTTTATTATCGAATCAAGGGCTCGTTCCATAACAAGTCTTGTATTATCGTCACCGTTTACATATTGTTTATGTTTTTCAAGAAAATCTTTCTGTGTCATTGTACCGCTTACTATTGATGCCATATCATTAAGTTCTTTAAAAGGCACAATGAAAATGGAATAAAAGTTTTCAACAGCAACAGCTAACGGTTTAAATTTTATTTTTGATGCAAGAGATGATTTATAAATTGAAAGTAACGGTTTACCATTATTATTTTCTATTAAAGCAATTTTGGTTTCTATATATTTTCTTTGTTCCGTAGAAAACTTTTGTGCGGCATTTTTTAATAAATTTATAGTTTGTTCATTCAAATAATTTTTATTTAAGGTATCAAACACGGCATCAATTTCACTGTTAGTAACGTTGTGTCTTACAGACAAAATTAAAAAGTCTATTACTGCATTTTGAACCGCAATACCATCGCTAACGTCTGTTTCGGTAACAGAAGCAGGTGTTTCTTCTTCTATCGGTTCGTTTTCATAAAATACTTTACCGTTTTTAATTGTAAGTTTTTGACCATTAGCATTTATATATATTGTGTCCGGATTAATTTCTATATTTTCTATTTCTACAACTTTTTTCCCGTAACCTGAATTTATTGTATCTTCTATAATTTTTGCATCAAGCATTTTGTTTGCTTGAAGCTTTCTTAAAGTTTGTTCGGAAAAAATTATGGTAAATACAGCTTTAACGGGATCTACCAACAACGGAGACATTTCAAAGACTGCGGATTTTTTAATAAAGTCAAACGCATTTCTTTCAAACATTGATGCTTGACGGGTAATTATGGAATTGTATACTTTATAGTATTCGGAAATTGTGCCGACCGTTTCCGGGGTAATAACGGCATAACTTTGTTTTTTATCTTCAAGAAGTTTTGAAATTCCCGCCGTATGGAACCCGCCGGAAATTATAACATCTATTTTTGCAGCGTTTTTTAACATGTTTTCAGCATTGCTATTACGTACGGGTTTTACTTTTGATATATTTTTATCGTTTCCGGTAACGATAGATTTAACAAAATATTCGTCACGGTCGGTATTTACCGAATAGAACTTTTCTGCCGTATCAATAGAACTTTTTAAAGCATCAAGATTGGAAGAAACTATATATTTGTTTAATATACGTTCAAATTCACTAAAAGCATAGTTATAATTTTTATATTCTCTGTAATTTATTTTGTTTTGTAACAAAGATTCGAAAATCGAAACAAATCTTTCCAGAAACAAAACTTCTTGCTCGCTTAAAGTTTTTGATGATTTGTTTCTCATTTCGTTTATAAACATTTCTTCCTGGCGAACAAAATCAATAGGATTTGTTTGTGAATTGAGCAAAATATATGAAGAAAGCAATTTTATTTGCGGAAAATTTTCATAATCTTTTGTTTTTTGTAAATATTTACTTAATTCAAGATAAAAAACTTTTTTTGTTTCGGGAGATTTTGATAGTTCGGTAAGTGCTTTATATTCTGCAAAAGATAATTCTTTTTTCAATAAATTTACGGCATTTGCCGTTTCTTTGGATATGGTATCGGTATTGATTTTGTTTCTTATCGAAAGAATTTGTTTAAACAAAGAAAGTTGCGGATATTTGTCTGCACTTATACCGTATTTACGTGCAAATCTAAATAAAGTTTTAAAATATTTTTCTGTAGTAATTTCGTTTTTCTTATACTTTTGAGACAATGCGAGAATTTTTTTGTTATCTTTGCCGTAAATCTTTTTACCAATAGATTCTATTTGCATTTGCAAAGGCAAAAGTTGTGTTTCAACTATTGCCTGATTTCTTTTCATCTCCGCAAGTCGGACAAGGTTTGCGGAATATGCATTAAAGTTTTCGGCACCTTTTAAAATATCTGTTTTGCCTTCGGTAACAGAAAAATATTCCGCACCGGACAGTTCTCCGCCGGACATCATTGCTTCAATAAAAGCTTTCTTGGTTGAATTGTCGGATATATCGGTAAGCCATTTTGTACTTAGTTTCCCTTGCGGAGCACCTTCAACATAAATATCGGATATACCATAGTTTTTATCCAAATAGGAAAGTATTGAAGATATATTTTTTTGTGTTTGATAGTCGCCATGCAAATCTTGAATTTGAACTACAACTTTGGATGTTGAAAAGTCTATAGAATTTGTAACTTTCCCGAGATTAAACGGAACAACATTTTCAACATTGGTTGGATAAACAGAATTTACAGGCATTGGTGCGGCAAAACCACCAATACCGGATGACGACAGGATTAATCCCATCGTTATAAAAACAGATATGCACTTGTTTAGCAAAGTTTTTTTCAAAAGCATTTTATATTTTTATAGTTTTGTTTTTATACAACACAACAACAAAGCTACGACATTTTAACCGTAAATGCCATCCTATACATATATTCTAACTCATATCCTGTTTTATCTCAATAGTTTTTAATATTATAAAAGTTTATGAGTTATATGCTTCAAATAATGCTTTTAACAATTCCTGACCTTTTACCATAGTTTTATAATCAACATATTCGTTAGCGGAATGCATATTGCATACTGTTGCCAATCCTATTAAGTATGGGGAAAACCGTTCACCTTTCGCATTTTGTTTATTGGCATAAATATGAGTTTCTGCTCCCGCATGAAACGATGAAATTTCAGGTTTTATCCCCACTTTTTTAGCCGCTTCTGAAAATAAATTCGGCATATATTCATCTTGATTTTTTTCAAACATAGGCATTTTTACATTAAACACTATTGTTGCTGTCGCAATACCTTCATATTGTTTATTAAACTCATCAACTGTTTTTTGCATGGTTTGTATAAGTTCGTTTTCTTTTGCTTTGTTTGAGCTTCTTATAGAATATGTTGCTGCAGCATCTGTATTTATAACATTTGTAACATTTAAGTTACCTGATGAAATGCCGCCGATATTGCAAGAAGTTACAACTTGCCCGTTTTCACTGTAAAAAACACCTTGCGGTAAATCTGAAACTAAATCTGCAATTAATTTTGCTGCATTTTTTCTTGTGTTATCTCCGATATCGTTTCCGGAATGTCCGCCTTTTGGTGCAGACACTTTTAAATTTACATCTACATAACTTGCACCTGCAACTAGGCATTGTCCGAGAGCATCGCTGTCTAATACCAACACATATTTTGAATTTATTTTTGAAAAATCCGTATTTTTTATGCCGGTCATACCGTTTTCTTCATCTCTGGTGAAGTGAAGTTCCAAGCCTCCGTGTTTTATATCAGACCTTTTTACAAGTTCTTTTGCAAAATATAATGCATTTGCAACACCTGCTTTATCGTCTGCACCTAAAGTTCTTCCTTTGGCTTTTATTAAATCGCCGTCCAAATAAGCAACAACAGGGGAATCATCCCCTACAACATCCATATGTGCTGATAACAAAATCGGTTTCTTATTCTTATCCGTTGCAGGTATTGTTATGTATATATTTTTATAGTCGTCTGTCTCGCAAGGCAAATTATTTGCTTTACAATAATTGCAAATCCAATCTATAACTTTTTCTTCTTTTAATGACGGTGACGGAATTTCTGCTATAGAACAAAACAAATCTACTAATTCATTGTCTTTTCTTAATTCACTGATATTCATAATTTGCTCCTAAATTTTTTATTTTTCTTAGTGATTTTATTCTAACATAGTTTAGTTTTAATGTAAATTGAAAATTTCTTTTTTGTCGTTGGTTGCTCTCAAAGGATTTTAAATAAGAATAAAACATTTACCGACTGCAGTGTACAAAAGTGAAACGGTACATAAAGGAGGGAAATGCAAAATTATTATTTAAAAGATAAATCCGTTTCGCTCAAAAACAAATTTCAATTATTTGCTAACTTGTTTGCTAATTTATACAATAATTGAAATTTATTTCGGAAGATAAATATGAATTTATTAAATAATATCAGCAATTTTTTCGGTAAATATATGGCTGTGATAGTTCTTGTTGTTACAGCCGCAACTTTATTTATTCCGCAAACGGGATTATGGGTTTCGTTATCGTGGATAAATTATCTTCTTATGATAATAATGTTCGGTATGGGACTTACTTTAAAGTTTGAAGATTTTAAGCTTGTTTTTGTTCGCCCGAAAGATATTATTACAGGTTGTGTTGCGCAGTTTACCATAATGCCGTTAATTGCTTTTATGTTATGTAAACTGTTTAACCTTGATGCCGCACTTATGACCGGTGTTATTCTTGTAGGTGCTTGTCCGGGAGGAACATCAAGCAATGTTATTACTTATCTTTCTAAAGGGGATGTTGCATTATCGGTAAGTATGACAAGCGTTAACACAATACTTGCTCCAATTCTTACTCCTTTAATTACATACCTTTTATTAAGTACCACCGTCAATGTCGATACTTATTCAATGTTTATTTCCATTATAAATGTGGTTATTATACCGATAGTTTTAGGTTTTATTATAAATAAATTTTTCGGAACATTTACTCAAAGGGCGATAAAAGTTCTTCCGGTGATTTCCGTTACAGGTATTTGTATGATTGTTGCAAGTGTTGTATCGCACAACGCATCAAAAATTTTATCCACGGGTCTGATAGTATTTACCGTTGTTATCTTACATAATGTTTTAGGTTATGCTTGCGGATTTGGGCTAGGAAAAATGTTGAAATTTAACATACCGAAAACTAAAGCAATTTCGATAGAAATCGGTATGCAAAATTCAGGTCTTGCAACAAGCCTTGCATCAACATCGTTTGCTTCTCTTGCCATGGCTACCGTTCCGGGAGCAATTTTTTCGGTATGGCACAACATTTCCGGAGCAATTTTAGCAAACATTTTTAACCGTTGGAATGAAAATAAAAATGAACAGATTAAAAAACATTTTCAGGGGATTTAAATACAGAAATTTCAGACTGTTTTTCCCTTCACTTGCTATAACCCAAATAGGGTTATGGATACAGAATGTTGCTATTAGTTGGCTTGTTTACGATATAACAAAATCTGCTTTTACTATGGGCAGTTTAACTTTTATAAGTACTGCACCATTGTTTATTTTGTCCCCTTTTACAGGTGCGGTTGTAGATAAATATAACAGACACAAACTGTTAATCATTGTTCAATCTTTATATATACTGCAAACATTTTTAATGACAATTGTTGCTTTTTCCGGATTATTAAACCTTTATCTTATAGTAATTTTAGGTGTATTTTTAAATACGGTTGCAGCCATTGATGCACCTGTAAGACAATCAAGTTTTGTTCTTTTGGTGGATGATCCGAAAGATTTAGGTAATGCAATTTCATTAAATGCTTCTTGTTTTAACCTTGCAAGGTTTATAGGTCCTGCAATAGGCGGACTTATTATTGGTTATTTGGGTGCAAAATATTGTTTTCTTTTAAACTTCTTGGTTTTGGTTCCTACTTTCTTTCTAATAAAAGCAATGAGAATAAAAGATTTTAAAAATAAAGAAACACAAAAAGAAAACATATTTAGTTCGATTAAAGAAGGATTTTTATATTCAATAAAAAATTCGCCGATAATAACGGCACAAGTATACCTTTTTCTGTTTAGTTTTTTGGTTATGAGTTATCCTATGCTTTTACCTATATATAC
>ODAJ014731983.1_pt1 | contig 96856 bp, 96 predicted proteins | sample 1539241 | NCBI WGS metagenome assembly ODAJ01 (sample SAMN02144231, study PRJEB22623) | gut metagenome | biome: sheep rumen | host: Ovis aries | place: New Zealand | reverse complement strand
AATATCGGCGGCTATGCCTGATACCATATCAAGTGGAGCGTGCGACAAAAGCAGGATTTTCCAATTCGCCGCGTCGCTCTTTGAGTTTACACCAATAAGAGTTTCGCACAGCCAATTCTTTTGCTCCTGCGATACGCCGAGCAGCGTACCTTGCGTGGATGTGCTCACCGTATCTGAGGTGTTGAGATAAATAATTCTGAGCTTTACGTTTTCGATATCATAATAGCCGTAGTTGTTCAAGCCGTCATTTACGCCGGCGTTATACCTGCCGAAGTATTGATACGCTCCGCTGTTTTGCAGACGGCTTACAGTGCCGCCGCTGTCGGTGGTAGCGCATTGGTCGTGATTGCCCACCACCCTGATGTTTGGCACACCGCTAAAGCCGTCCTTAAGGAACGTATTCATTTCCTGAATATCTGCTTTTAGCCAATCGGTTTGATATTGCGCCGTCGTATGCGCAACACCTGCCCACGTCATATCGCCAAGAGAGGCTGCAAAATCAAGCGGAATTCTATCCGCAATATACTTGACCGCCTGACCGCAGTGCAAGTTACTCACGCGCGTATAGTCGTGCGAGGCTTTTGTTGCGTCGTTGTGGCTGTCCGACACCGCGATAAATCGGATTGTTCTGCCGAGACCTTTATGAGCAAACGCCTTTGCAAGCACGCTTTCGCTCTCCTCGATTACATATTGTGGAGTTGCGCCGATTTCATAAACTATGCCGGCAATTTCCTCTTTATCCTGTGCGGTCAAAACATAATCGTCGCCCTGCGCACCTGTCGCGCCTTTTGCTCCTCGGATAGAAACACGTGACTCGGCGTATGCGACAGAGCCGATAATCGTATTAACGGTATAGTAGTAATAGGAATAAAGAATCATATCGCCAAGCCGTACATCACGGTCAGGACCAGTCAAATCAGATATATTAAACCCATATCCCGGGCTTTCGGAAGTTTCGGGGGCTGTCGGTGCGGTTGAAGTTTTCCAGATAGAATTGCCGTCCGATTTTAAAGCTACGGCTTCTGAAATCATCGCGGCAACTCTTGAACTAGTCGGTATAAAATCCCATGCTCCCCACGTTGAACCGTTGAATTTTCTGACGATAAAATAACCGTCTTTATTTTGGGCATATTGAGCCTTTTCACCAATAGCATTCGGTGGAGAACAAATCACCCTCATTGTCGCATTGGAAACGACATTAGAAACAACTCTGACTGAATAAACAGTGCCAGGATCTGTACAACTGTCAACAGCTGTTTCGGAAGTGTCTGATACTTCAACATATTTTTCCAATTTGTTTTTTATGGCAATAATCTGATCAATAAGCCTGTTTAACACGGAATAAGGTTCAGATTGCTTTATATTGCCCTCAAGGCAAGAATCAACATCAATCAAGAAGATTTGAGTTGAATAATTCCTTGTGCCATCTGTAAAAACAATCTTTGCAGATGATACACCTTGAACCGGTAGCGTGTCATCGCTAAATGTAATTGTTACTGTGGTTCCATCTTCGCCAATACCATCTGTACAATCAAGCGAAGTGTACGTCCCGTTTGAATGAAAGCACTTCAAAGTAGCCTCACACCCTGTCACGCAAAAAGGTTCTCCTTTATATGCGATTGAAACCACAAGTATTCGCCCTTTATCAAACTGACTGGAATTAATCATCGGCATACTCTTATTGCAATCTAAATCCAACGACAGTATGTTAATAAGATTATTCACGGATATCATCCTCCTTGTTAAGTTGCAAAGATTCGATTTGTAATGAAAGTTGTTCGTTTTCATTAGCTAAATCAACAGCAATCTGAGAACGAATATCAGCAATAAGTCCAGACAGTATTCCCTCTAACACAAACGCAGGAAGTTGATATTTTATCATAGCAGTGTTGGTTGCTTTTATTATTTCTGCCTTCGCTTTCTGTATAGAAACAGGAAAAGAATAGTTGTTATTACTTTCCATTTACGTTGTACCTCCTTTGCAAATTACCAGCCGCTCGCCGACTGTAAGATTCCATTCTTAAATGATAATGTTATGGTATACCATGTTGCAACCGTACCGTCGCTTGTACGAATTGATGTAGGAATTTGAAATGTCTTGCTTCCGGTAAAACTTCCGCCGTCAAATGACCAATCTTTAAGCTTTGCATTATAAAGGCTATAACCGTGAAGGTTTAATGGGCATAATGTATGTAACATACCCACCAATTTACCCGCGCTGTCCTTTTCATCGCCGCCGGAGAGTATTCCAATTGTCTCATTTGGTTTAACGTATGCCAGTTTTATTTGATACCCGGAACCGACATTATCATCCCAACACCAAGCCATATAAGAGGAAGAATTTGTTAGGTTGAATACCAAACCTCTTTTGCTATCTGAATTAATGTAGCTCGTTGTACCAATCAATCCGACAGTATTACCTTTATAATAGAATCTTTGACCATCTGAACCAAGGTGCATCAATAGAGTTCCTGAAGTGTCATAAATTTTTTGACCTGTCTTATCCATTGATAAAATCGGTTTTTGATTGCTGGAAGTTTTTTGAGAACTATAAAAATTAATTTGAGCAACAGAGTCTATGTTTTCAAATTTGATATAGTCGGAATAACTGTTCCAGCTAAACATAATATCGGTAGCAGATTGGCGAATTTTTGTACTCCACTGGTGCTGACCAACTATTTCATCGACATCAAAGAATAATCCTTCTGATGTTTGTGTAATAACAGACTGATTTTCACAGTCGCCCCAGTTTTCCGAAACGTGAAGCACTGTTGTATCTAAGTCCTGTTTTATTTCGTTTACTTTAGTACGATCATGCAGCTGCTGCGCATCAAGCTCGCTCAGCCTGTTTGTCAGCGTTGTAATTTTACCTGTAATCCTGCCTGTGATATTTGATATCACAATCGTATCTAATGTGTGATCGGCAGGATACTCACAAAGCTCAACAATTCTCAGGTCACTTCTGACTTTACTGTCACGGTCAATTAAAGTGGTAACATCGTAAAGATCATACGCAAAGCTTTCGTTGTAAATCTCAGGCTTTGTTTTTGCCAAATCTATCACTTTGAGCTGATAGGAGATTTCAGGCACAGCACCTGCTTTAAGCATTACTTTGGCGTCATTAAATAACTCATAAGGATCCGTATATCTCTCATCACGCCAAGTCTTAACAATTACTCTGTCTGTATAGGAGTAGTCTTCAATGTATTCAACCCCGGCATTAGCCCGGGCAATCGTCAAACCGTCTTTTCCATAGGCATACAGTTTTGTAAACAATCCTGAGGATGTTCCCTTCGTGCTGAGATCATCAAGGTTCAGCTCATCAGTGAAGTAGGTTCCTGTTGGTGTTGTATTATTGTATGGCTTAATACATTTTATAATTTTATTTTTGGTATCGAACTCATAACAAGTTCCGAAAGCAGTTTTGTTAGTACATTTATCAAGAATCTCACGAGGAGTATTATCCTGAAGCTCCAAAGTTGTCCTGCGGCTGACTAGATCCGCGTCGACAATTCGCCAACCTGTTCCGATAAGAGCTTCACCGGCAACTGTACTGAATGAAGAAGTTGTATAGGTTTTGGTGATTTTTTTATTATCAAGCCCGTCTAAATCTAATTCGCAGTTAACGGTGCAAATTTGTGCTTTGGATCGCGAGCTTATACCTTTGATAACATATAAATCACCTAAATACTCAACCTGACTTTCTAAATGAAAATAACTGTAGAGAGGGTGTCTGGTCGAAATATCAAATTGAAGATATTTCATTCCGCCGGCACACCGGCGCCTAAAAAACGTTTTATCAATATCCTTATAAGCAAGTACACCTATGTTTGTAAATACCTTTAATAGCATATTTAACACCCCTTTATCACACAAAAATCGGTGTGTATTCTACGCTGATTGTTGCGCTTGTCGCTGAACATAAAATAGTATTTATTCCCGGGTTAAGGTAAGGAAAATCAATCAAGTCAGAATCAAGAAATTTGTTTTCTCCGCCACAGGTGATAAGACCGCTTATGCTGTCGATTATAAGCTCTGTGTTGGCAGGAACATTGTTAACGGTAATATTACATACCGTCAGACTCTCCAAATCAATTTCAGAGATTAAACGCAACTTAAATGCAGTATTGGTATTTGATAAACAGTTAACTCTGCCGCTGCCCGGAACATGTTCCAAGACCTTAGACAGGTGTCTGATACCGAGAAAAGTGTAGGTTACATCAATAATACCCGAAGCGTCGGAATCCGCAACCGAGGATCCTGAAAACAGACAAGAGTACCAATAGCCATCAGACAGAAATATTTCAAATTGCTTTCCGATTATTTCTGATTCAAATTTGATGATATTTTCTGTTGCATAATGAAGTCTGTGCGATATTGACCTGTTACGGCTTGTGCAGTTTATACTCTTCGGATAAAAAGACAGTGCTACAGAAATAGTTCTCGGCGCGACAGTGCAGCCGTAAAGAATCGGTGTTGCAAGATTACTGCCTGCTGCCGAGGTGTTATTGGTAACGGCAGTGCCGGACACGTTAAATGTCATTAGCCTTGCGCTAAACATAGCGATATCTTTATTGTTTACAAGCATTTCCATTATGCAAACACCTCCTCGTAGGCTAATTCTTCGGAAACGTAGGGAGTAAGGGCTATTGCGGTTTCTCTTCCGTCAATATTTATTGCGGTTTTGATATCTCCCTTCAAAACAACTATGCGGTTATTGTTTTCGGAAGAAATATCAACGTCATGAACCACCTTGGCAGACAAGGTCTGCGCCACAAGCGCCTTGCCGCGGTCAATACCGGCGCGCATTTTCGCAATCAGGTCGCTTTTATCAAGACCGATTTTCATTCGCTTGACGTAGGTTTCGCCGATATCATCAGCTTGCTTGAGTAGTTTACCTTTCTCATCATCAGAACCAAGCTCCGCACCCTCAAAGTTTTGACGGAACATTTTTCTGAAACGACGTGAAGGAGAATGAATATCAAAGATACGGTTGAAAGTACCTAAAAAGCCATTGGCAAGCTCGATTGCCTTATTAAACAGGGAATCCTTCTTTTCCTCACAGCCTTGAATAGCACCATTCACTGCGTCTTTATACTTTTCTTTTGTTTCTTCATCAAGTCCTTCCATTGGAGCAAAATAAGCGTCAACAATATCTTGAGATTTTTTGCCGACTTTTCCTGTGTAGGTTTCGTATAAAGACTCTAAAGTACCCCAAGCAGTTAGCTGGTTTTGATAATTCTTATCATCAAGTATTTTTTGCTGTTCGTTGCGAATTGTGTTAAGAGCATTAAGGTTTCTTGTGTTTTCCTCAATTAAATCTTCTTCGGCTTGGCGATTTGCTTTTGCCTTTTCTCTTGCTTCGTGCTCAACGCTTAGTTTTCTTTTTTCAATTTCATCAATTGAATCTGCAAGATCTGATTTAATGTTCTTAATTTTAGCATTATGCAGTTCGTTTTCTGCAGCTTCTTCGTTATTAAGCCGCTTTAAATTCTCGGTACCGTTTTGTAAGGCAGTTGCTCTATCGGCATATCCTTGCTGAAGAATAGCAAGAGTGTCTCCAGCCTGTTTATTCGCCGCAGCCATTGCGTCGTTATATCTTTCTTCAGCCGCCTGAACATCAGCGTCGTGTTCGCGTTGTGAATATTCTGAGTCCGTTTCAAGACGAAGGTCAAGCAAAGCAACCTCCTCGGTATATTGCTCGTACGCTTTGTCTATTACAGCAACGCGTGTTTCTTCAGCTGAATTCACAAGTTTTTGAGCTCTTTGCTCATATTCGTCAAGCGAAATACCTGCCGCGTTGTTTAGTGCCTCTGCTTGTGAAACGACAACCCCTTGCTTTTTCTCTTCAATAGCAAGTTCCTGATCGGAAAGCTCATGCATTTTTTGGAACAACTCATCAAGACGTTGAATCTCTCCTCCGGTCAATTCACGTCTTTCGTCAGCTGCGTTTTTACATATTTTCGTAATATCACTCTGCACAGAGTCCATATTATCGTTAAGTGCTTGTTTTTGTTCGTCGGAAATCAATATATTTTCATTAAAATCATCGAAAATGCTTCCGGCATTCTGAATGCCGTTCATAAACTCAGAAAATTTATTGCCTATTTCCTCATAAGAACCGCCTACTCTTGAATTAGTTTCCTCCAGTCGGCTTTGCGCTTCTTCTAAAAGATGAGTAGAATCCGCAGCGTCAGACATTGTCATTGCCAATGCCGCTACACCGGCGATTAAACCGGCAACAGCCGCAACAACCAATCCAATCGGATTCATACTCATAGCTAAATTCCATGCATATTGTGCCGCTGTAGCAAGAGTGATTTCGCCCGTAAGCGCGCCGACAGCAATTTGCTTGAGCGTGATTGTACCCAGCGACGCGGCTTCTGCAAGACTTTCCGCTGTAACTGCCGCTGTATGCGCTTTAAACAGTGCTGTCAGTGTAGATATAATCTGATACGATTTGTATGCTGCATAAACCGATGTAATTATCGGCAGAAGTGTTTTAAAATTGCTTGCGACAAAGTCGACCGCTTTTGCAAGAGGCGGGAGAACCACCTTAGCAACGTTTGTAACTGCTTTTCCGAGATTCGTGATTATGTTGCGGACTGTTTCGATTGATTTTTTTAATCCACCTGATTGAAAAGATTTTTGAAGAATTTCAACAGTTTCTTTCACAGGCTTTTGGATTTCTGAGGGCAGCAATTTTACAAATCCGTTTGCCAATGACTTGATTATGCTCTTAGCCGCCTCAATAAGCTTGCCTGAATTATTAGCAATTCCGTTAATAAAAGATTGTAAGAATCCGATAGCCGCATCGACCATTTTTGGAGCTTCCTCGGCTGCTCTGACGGCAAGTTCGCCGAAGATATTTCCGGCTTCCTCAATCAGTCCTGACAGACCGCCTTCTTTGAACGCGTCAGTCAGACGGTTAACGTAATTTTGAGCTTCTACAGCGGCGTCTTTGAGCGGCTCCGACATTCCTTCGTAGATTTCAATACCCAGACCTTCCAATGCTGATTTGAGTATTGTTATCTGACCTTGTAAGTTGTCCTGCATGGTGTCAGCCATGGATTGTGCTGCGCCATCGGCATTGTAGATGTTCTCTGTAAGTTTGTTAAAATCGGAATCGGAAGCGTTAATTATAGCCAGCATTCCCGACATTGCTTCTTTACCGAACAGAGTGCTTGCCGCTGCCGCTTGTTCTGTTTCCGACAATCCGCCGAATTTTTCTCTGAGCTGCTTGAGAACATCAATCAACGGCAGCGCGTTACCTTGCGCATCGGATATAGAGATACCATACTGCGACATAATGCCAGCCATAGCTTGTGTCGGAGAAGCAAGATTAGATAACGCGGTTTTCAGCGATGTACCTGCCATACTTCCTTTAACGGAAGCGTTTGCCATAAGACCAAGCGCTACAGAAACATCTTCAGCGGAATATCCCATAGTTCCGGCAAGAGGAGCAACGTACTTAAACGAATCGCCCAACATAGATACGTTGGTATTAGCTGACGAGGATGCCTTCGCCAGTACATCCGCGAAGTGAGAACTGTCGGAAGCTTTCAAACCGAACGCTGTAATCGCGTCGGTAACGATATCCGAGGTTGTCGCGAGGTCAAGACCGTCAGCTGCGGCAAGAGACATAATACCGTCAATACCGTTAAGCATAGACTCTGTGTCCCAACCCGCCATTGACATATACTGCAAAGCTTGAGCGGATTCAGACGCAGAGAATTTTGTCTTGGCGCCCATCTCCTTAGCTTTGTCGGTTAACAGCTGTAACGCTTCTCCTGTCGCACCGCTGATTGCGGAAACCTTAGACATTCCGGCTTCAAAAGATGAACCCACCCGAGCTGCCGCTGTTCCGCCGGCTATAATGCCGCCTGAGATAGCCGCCAACGAGGTTGTGACAGCAGAAACACCTCGTTCTGCTATGGTCTTCATTTTTTCGAAGCCTCTTTCAAACCCCGAATTATCTATTTTTGTGTCAATTTTTATCGAGCCGTCATATGTCAATTCTCTCACCATCCTTGTGTGAGGTCATCGGCACATAATGGCTCTACTTGACCTTATTTTTCGTTTATTTTTATTTCAAATAGCTTTTTGCATTTTCGTCCTTTGCAGTAAACAAAAACGCCCCTACACCTCGACGCTTTGTCGAAGTATATGGGCATTTCATAACCGCAGTACGGACATTTTATTTTTATTCTGTTTTTCATTCTAAATCATAATCATGTTTTGCTGTGACTTTATAGTTCGTATGGTTACCTAAAGGTTTGTTCTCTCTTGTTGCTGTATATTCAATTTCAGCATAACCTTTTGTCTCGCCTTTGTAACGATAAACCATAACCGTTGTGATAATATCATTATCTTTATTCTCATTCTCGGACATTTTATCGCCTTGGCAACCATCGCCGATGATAGCTTCGGCATCAGACCAAGCCATGCCTACTTGAATCTTATTAAATTCAGCCAGGCTTATTCCGGCATCGCCGACACCTCTGCTCCCTGAACACCCACACATTACCAAACTGAATATAACCGCCATTGTGAGAATTAATAGAACAACCTTTTTCAAATTAACCACCTCTTATTCTATATTTCACTTTTCTTCCTTTAGGATAAATTGTGTTGAGTTTTTGCTGTTAACTTATTCTTAGGAAAATCAGACCCCTTTAGTTTATTGGAGTATGTAATTTCAAGTTCAGCATATCCTGTTTTTTCTCCCAAAACTTTGTAAACAACAACATGTTCATACATTTCTTCTGTAGAATTATCTTTTTCGGAGATTTTTGTCATAGCCTCAGACTTCTTATCTCCTCTGAAAATGTGTTCAACTTCTGATAAACTCATACCCAGTTGGATTTCGTTGAACTCCGCCTGATTAATACCGGTTTCTCCGACGCCTTTTTCGCTTGAACATCCTGACATAGATAAGCTTAAAAGAAAAGCCACTGTCAGCGCAATAATCAGTACTTTTTTCAAATTAACCACCCCTGCAAACTATTTGTATTTATTATACATCAATTTACATTAAACCGTCAATAGATTCTCCGTTTATCAGAGCTTCCTCAATGCGGCGGGTTTGTTCTTCAACCTCACGGTCGACAGGCAGCTTATACAGCTGTTTCATCCGCTGATAATAGCTTTTTGCCGATGCGGGAAGCTTGGGATCAATCTTCATAACCCGAATACCCATAATTTTGACAAATTCGGTATCTTCGGATAAAGCGAGCATATACGCATGAAATTCCCACCAGTGGATTCTCTCTCTGTTGAGGTTTATACCATACTGCTGCTTGAACGCTGCGGTAATATAACCGTCATCATAATCATAGGAAAAAACCTCCTCGCCGCCGGAACTGCCCGATTTCTTTTCTTCCTTACCGCAACGGTAAAACCACATTATTTGTTCCGCTGTTTCCTGGTCAAGCTTTCTTGACGGGCGCTGCTTTGGAAAAACTAATTTAAGTATTTCTTCAAAAAGCTCCTCATCAGACATTTCGCTGATTGAGGTAAGCAACTGTTCATAGCGAATCCATGTCTTGTAATCAGTATTTATGATATACTCCCTTCCGGCAATCGTCAGAGCTTTGGGAAGGGAGTCTGTCAGCATATTCATCTGCGTTTCGGCTTATGTTTGTTATACCGGCTTTTCTTAAACTTTTTCTTTGTTTGAGGCGCGTATTTAGCTGTGTACTTCTCCCGGAGTTTTGAAGCCCTCTCTGCGTCAAGACGGTCAATCTCTGTTAACGCCTGTTCGTATGCCTCGACACAAGTTACTAAGTTAACCTTTTCGCCAAAAACCTTCTTTGAGGTACCGTCGCCAAACATATTGTCAAAAAAGTTAAAAATTGCTACGCACTGCGTTCTCATAATTTGAGCCCGGGTTTTGTCTGCTGAAGATTTGGTTGTCTTCGTTACCAAATCCTGTTCACGCTCCAACTTCTCCATAAACAGAACGTCGGCTACATCAGGATTGGGTAACTGAATGCCGTTAACAAGCATTAGTTAGCACCCGCCTTTGTAAATGTTTTGGTAGATGTATTGAACTCTCCTTCTTCCCAGTCGCTGACCGCAAGCAGATTTCCTGAAATGCCGAGTTCGCCGTCGTTGTTAGGATTGGAAGCAATCTCAACCGCAACCCTTCTTTTTCTTGCGTGGAATGTGTTTTCCTTATTGTTGATTGCCTGATCGAGGTCAACCTTAACGTAATCGGTTTCCGCGTCCTCGCCGGTGAGTTCATGGTCGGAAATATTCTTAATGAAGCTTATTGCAGCCTGCTCCGGAATCTGATCCGCGGCAAATGCCGCAGTCCAAGCGTAACCGCTTATGCTGCCGCTGCTCGAAGCCTGATTAATATATTTCCTGGTTTTTGTTTGTGCGGCGGGATTTTCATCCAGCGATGTAAAACCTGTGCCCATGAGGGCGTACGAAGGTGTTTCTTCTCCCGGCGCTGTATTAAGGTAGTCTGCCTCAATCGGTCTCTGCCTGATTTTCATTTGTTTTTGCCTCCTTGATATACTTTAATCTGCACTGTATCTGATACCGCGCTGTTTTTGTGTTGTTGTCCATAACATAGCCGCTTGTCTGCATTTCGATAGACTGAGCTGTGAAGCCGTCGGGAAGGACAGGCAGCTTATCGTTAATGTTCTGCTCTGCAATCCATTCCTGCAAATCCTCATAGAATTCGAGGTTTTTCATATTGTTTACTTCATCCGAACTGTAATACTCACGGCTTGCAAAAATAAAAAGATACTGGTTCTTTGAGCTTCCGTCCGCGTATTTGGTGATAACCGGGTTGCAGGGGACTACTTCGAGACAGTAATTCCCTGCATCCTCTTCCAGCATATCAACATTTATAGGTGCGTCTGTGTTTAACAGTTCGCAATTTTGAAACCAATCGTAGAGCGAACGAATAATAGTTGTGTCCTTCATTATTTGCCTCCTGCTGTGTTTTTTGCGCTTTTAAGAATATCCGGCAGATGATCGGCTTTCATACGTTCAAACCAAAACCTGCCCCGCAAACCGCCTCGGGCTGTGCCTTGCTTACCTTTACCGGCATTGCGGTAATAATTTTTGTCCGCATATATTGCGTTGTACACTACTTCTCCGCTGCCAATCTTTGTACCGAGGATACCGCTCTTTTTCAAAAATCCCGTATCCATGGGTACATACGGGTCTGAACGCCGAAGCACTTCGCTGTCAATAGTTTTTTGAACTTTACCGCCTTCGTTCAGACCGTGATCTTTAAGCACGGTTGAAAGATTGTTAAAAACTGTTTTAATAATCATTTAACCACCAGCTTTATGTGTCGAGAATAAGCGGTTGCTTTGAGGTTCTCGGTAATCTGCGTAATTTCATACGCCTCGTAGTTCTGCAAAAGCTCTGTAGGGGAAGTGATGTCATCCTCGACGATTCCCTTTACCACATAATCGCCTTTGTTGAATGTGAAGAAATTAGATGTTTCTTCCTCTGTCATCGCTTTCCAAGTGTATGCGTCAATATATCCATCCAGCTCCGCAGCGGGAACACGGATTATATATTCTTCGTCTCGGCTGACCTCTTTATCACCAATAAGAAGTTGATCGGTGCCGTGAAAGTTAACGTCACGGAGTACTTGACGTCTCCATATTTTTTGACGACCGAGCTTTTTACAGCAGAAAAGCGTAATAGCGGTGTGATTTGTAAACATCAGCCCACCCCCTGATAAAGCAGATTTGTCCCGGAAAGCTCCCTGGTTATTGCGTCAAGCATAGCGTCGTTTTCTTCCTCACGAAGCTTACTTATATCAAAATCGCTGTACGTAACGCTGTATCCGTCCGTGTTTTCAGACTTAATTCCGTTGGGAATATCAGCGTATTGGCGATTAACGTCATTAAGGGCTTCGGCTGCTGCGCACACAGCATTTTTTACCGCGTTTGTAGCTTCTGTTATCCTGTGTTGAGTTACGTAATCAATAAAACGTTCGGCTTTACGTGCTTGAATATAAAAATCTTCTGCGGATAACTTAGTACCCGCAAAAGATTCTGTATAATAAGCGTAGTCAGCATACATTTTTACTCTACCTTGATGTTACGGAGTACGCCGCACTTGGTTGTATCCTTAAGAACAACAGCGGCAATCATCTCTACCTCAACCTTCTTTACAGCGCCGGGGTCGTCGAAGTTAGGAAGATAACTATCAATAATGGTTCCGCCTGTCAGCGACGCGCCGTGGAAAGAGTCAAGACCGAACTGAACAGCGTAGAGATCAGTAAGACCTGTAACAGCGTCGTTGCCGGAACCTTTTGTGTAGATCGGTACGCAGTCCTTTGTCGCGTTGTTCGTCTTATCATAATACTTGCCCATGTCAAAGAAAAGGATATTGTCGTAGCCCTGAACAGACTGACCGAATTTATCCTCGCTGTTGGTATTATAACCGGCGCGGAACGCAATAGATTTGAGTCTTGAAATGATTTTGCTGTTGCCGAGGAACATAGTCGGCTTGCCGTTAAGAGTTGCAATAAAGTCATTGAGCATGTCAATCGCAGACTTGTAATTGCTGTCGAGATTCGCACTGGTAGAAAGATCGAGCACGACTGCGTCGTTACCGACATTGCACTCCGTGCTCTTTCCGGCGAGAAGAGTGCTCAAACCGTCAAAATCCTTGGCGTTTGCTGTCTTACTGCCATTGATACATGTGTACTGGAAGTGATTCTTTGTTGCGAGAATCTTCTGCTGGAGCTGGAACGAGACCTCGTTCGGAGAAGTCTTGTTCAAAACACGGTCGATTGCCGCTGCGCCGCCGAAAATCTTAAGATAGGCGGTCTTTTTTTCGCGCTTTGCCTCATCGGGCGTGTATTCTTCGTTGACAGCTCTGCCTTTCGCCGCTGACGGAGTAGAGATCTGCTGATAGCCGTAGATCATGGTGCTGCCGCCCGTTCCCGGAGAAACAGCGTCATCGAATGTGAGCATATCCATAAACTGCGAGCTGCGTCTGAATTCGTCAACGACTTCCTGCTTAACCTTATCTGCAAGACCAACGCTGACTTCTGCAAGTGTAAGTGCCATAGTGTGTTACCTCCTGTTAATCGTTATTGTAGAACTCGGCTACCGCCGCGCTCAGACCTTTTACTTCTCCGACGTTCTTAACGCCTTCGGTAGATGCGCCGAGGTCGAGAAGCTTCTCGGGTTCATTGAAAAGATACGGCTTTGAAGTTTTAAGCCCGGCGAGCTGATCGTCCAAGCCGGTCAGATTACCGTCCTCGCCGAGAGTTACACTCTCGAGGTCGAGATTAGCCCTGACCGAAACCTCATCGCGCACATTTGCCGCAACCAACTTCTGTGTGATTGCGTTTTCACGCTTATACGCGTTCAGTGCGTCTGTGCCTTCATTCTTAGCCGCCTGAAGCTGAGCGTCAAAGTCTTTATACTTTTCCGCATTTGCTTTAGCGTCATCCTCGGCGTTTTTGAGCTTTTCGTTTGCCTCGTCGAGCTCTGACTTAGGGACATAAGCGCCGCCGGCAGCGTTAACGAGTTCAATTTCGTCGCTGTTTTTGATTTTTTCCTCAAACTGCGAAAAAGTCAGCGCTTCTTCGCCGAAAATCTGTTTAAGAAAATCCATTTGGTTTACCTCCTGTTTTTGAAATTGTGTGCCTGATAAAAAGGCAATATTAAAAGCCCCCGAAACCGGGAGCTTATAACCTGAAAATATGTAATTTTGAGAATAAGGAAAAGGAGCGTCGCAGACACCCCTTTAAAACCCATTTAAAACCGTTTGTTTTGAATTTATACGAATTGATGATGTAATTTTACGTCTTTTGTAAAAAGCTGAATTTAGGCGAAATAACGCTAATTCTTTAAAACCGACCTTACAAAGTCGATATCTTTTTGAATCAGCGGAATATCACCGGGCATAATATCCGGTTGAAATTCGCCATTATCCCAGCGTTCGGCATACTGAAGGAAATCTTTTTTCAACCTATCGGTGAGGATATTATGTTGAACCTCATATACAATAACCTTGAGATGGTGTAGAAACATATCCGGTTCATCTTCACATTCCGCATAAAAATATGTTGCTTCATTGTCTGTTGTTCTGTATTTATGAGCGTCCTGATCTTCAAATATATTCTTAATATCATCTTCCGCGATTTCTGTATAACTGTAATCAAGCATACGATTTCCTTCCTCTCCATGATATTTTTGCTGCAGATTTGCCCGAAGCTATATTCACCCTTGCCTCCGGGTGCTTTTCCATAAACTGAACGGCAACGCTTTTGCAGCTATCGCACATCCCTCGTTCTGATAAAATGTTAATCGTTTTGTGTTTACTATTATACCACAGATTTTCCAAACTTTCAAACAGTTTTGCTTCTGTATCTAAAAAAGTTTTCCTTCGAATATCATCCGTATAATTCTCCGGTATCTTTCCGCCTGTATCTTGTCTTACATCGAAGGTTTTAAAGTGGCGTTCAAATTCTTTTTCACTTGTTATTGCGAGGTGAGATTTATCACCTTTGTATTTTGTGAAAGCCCTGGTTTCAACGCCTTCGGATACGTTAGCCATAGAATGTGCATAATAGTATTCCTTGCCATACTCCAAAATTGCGAAATTGCCAGAATTTTTATAATCACTGATGAAATTAGTTAGCTTCTCGGTCAATGCTTTTCGGTCAAGCTCGAAGATTTTCAGCTTATTCATATGACCGAAATCAACCTTATACATATCACAAACAGCGTTGATTTTCTTATTGCGCTGTACAACGCTCTGTGACAGACTTTTGCCAAAACCAAGGGTCTGAACACGGGAACTGTCCACCCTTAAACCGGTATAATCGCAGAAATCAGATAATTTCTTTTCCTGTTCCTTAAGCTTAACTGTGAATTTATCAAACTCATGCCGGGCAAGTTGTTTTGTCTGCTCGTCACTTACATTCTTCATCAATTCATCTTGCGCGATTATCTGACGGCGGGTTTCCCTAATCCGTCTTTCATAAGCGCGTTGGTACTGTTCCGCCTCATAAAGAGTATGCATAGATCCGTCGGGAAACTCAATATTCTTTGCGTTCAGCTGGGCTATTTCCTCGGCGGTGTACATCCGGGCGCTGCCTTCAGAGTACGGATACCAGTCGTGCCGGCAGTTATAACCTTTAAATCCTTCACCGGTACCGTATCCAATATCGTCTAAGGATAAATAACCCTTTCTGCCGCTCAAACTGACAATCTGCCCCTGCCATCTTGCGTGTGACGGTCTGGCACCGGCGTGGGCGGTTATTTCCATCAAGTCCCATTCAAGATCCCTCGCGTAACCGAGACAAATCTCGCCGGTAGTCTGACCTATGCCGGTCATGACATTACGCCGTACAGCTACATCAAGCTTATCCTTGTGACCGGATGGATATCGAACAACCGCGCCGTCAGCGGCAAGCTGTTTCACGGCGTCTATGATTGCCTGCTGCGGAGAAAAAGCTCCGCTTTCCGCTTTCATTTCCGCCATAGTACAGGCGTTAATAAAATTGGTTTGAGAAGTAACGGCAGTAGTTCCGGTTAAATTCCTTAAATTACCGTTTGTTTTTCTGTAGCCGGCTTCCAAGGTCTGCATCGCAGCGGGTGACATGTTCAGCGGCAGTGGATTTAAACCGTTTTTGGTATAAATCTCCATATCGTATTCAACAGACATAATTCCCGCGTCCTCGAATAAATCGTAAAGCAGGCTGTCAGACATACCGCTGTACTTGGAAACTGTTTGTAAAATATCATCCGTGAGCATACCGACATTCTGAAGCGCAAGAATTTGAAGTCTGCCTGTCGGCGTCACATCACTCGCTTTGGCGACACGCCGCGCAATATCGCGGACAATTTCCTCGTTGAGCTTAGTGTAGAGTTCAACAATATCATCAGTACAGTGTGCCAGCTGTTCAGGTGTCAGCATTATTTACACCCCTTACTCAAAGAACGGCTTGTATTCGCTTGCCGGTATCATCTTTTTTGCGTCCTCTTCCGACACGCTGTACCGCCACATAAGATATGATTCCTTTGTTATAATATCGTTGTTGACTTCCTGAAGCTTTACCTGCGTTTCTTTATCTGCGTCCTCTAAAACTCCGTCGCCCCAATTCCATTTAATATCATAACTTCCGGAAGGAGCGAGATTACAGACGGTAGTATATTTATCTATAGCGTATATGTATTGCTCAAGCACGGTTTGAAGACTTGACTGCATATCGCATACATACGTATAGCTGCGCTGTTTGCTTGCTTTGATTTCCTCGGCTGTTTTATCAACGTTTTGAGGATCAGACAAGGTTCCGTACGCAAGACCTACAATCCATTCAATCGCGCGAAGAATTCTGTTCAGTCCGTTGGCGTAGGAGCTGTCGCGCAGCTGAGGAGCAAATATCTTATAAAAGGGCGCGTTATCCTTTAAACGCGCATTTAACCGTCTGAACAATCTCTTTTTTGTCTTAGGCATTTCCATTTTAACCGTACTGCCGTCATCGTTCTGAACGGGTGCTTGCCGCAATGCAAATTCGCTCGCGTCAATAGCAAGCTCACCGCCCTCGAACTCCCACAGGAACCTATCCCACTGCTTATCCGCTTCCTTAATATTCCTTACAGCTCTCGCATAAACGGAAATTCCTAAAGGGCTGTTCCTATCGACTGTGTTAGCCAGCGGCACACGCCAAAACGCGAACAGCGGCATTTCACAGTTAAAAATGGTAAATTCAGCTTGAACAGGCAGCGGGAATGCCGCTGCTTCTATTTCTCTGTCCAGTTGATCAGGTGTTGAAGAAACAAAAAACCTTGATTGACTGGAATGTGTCTTTGTCCGAACGTCATATCGCTGTTTTTCAAGCTGCCAGTAGTAACGACCGTTTTGGGTTATGCGGTTTATAAACACGCCGCCAACGCACTGATCGTCAAAAAATTCCGTCGGCATAAATTCATCCTGAACCACACAATCAGTGAACACTTCGCCTCCGCTGACATAAGGCTTAAATACCAAGCCGCCGACAGCACAGCCCTTTTCCAGATTAGTCCTCAAATTAGCTGTCATTCGTTTGAATTGTTTATTTATGAACTCGGCTCTCGGCGAGCCGGATATTTCAACATCAAACTCTACCATTACCAAACGGGAAAATTCCGCAGCGATTGATGAGGGCAGATTCAGCGAACGGTAATTTGTTTTTTTCAGCCATTCCGGCTCATCATAATACATTGACAGCCATTTTTCCATAGCTTTTCCCATTTTGCTATAGTCGTATTTTTCTGTTATACCTTTGAATATTCTGTTGACAATTTTCAAAAACCAACCGAAAAAGCCGAATCGCTTTTTATTCATGCTGTCAGTCTCCTCTCGAATATGATTCAAACTGGTAGATTTCGCTCAGGACGGTATGGCAGAAATACCGGATATCATCCATAGCGTGGTCGTTTTCCTTAATCACCCTGTCATCTGTTGACTTATCATCCCATCGGTACATTCCAAACTCCTGTTGGGACGCGGCGCATGCCGCGCTGATCTTAGCAAGTCCGCAGGACAACATTCCGCTGGTGGTTCTGATACCGTTTACAACATCATTGATTGCGTTGCGTACCTGAAACCTGTTGTGCCGCCATATGGTTTCCTTAAACGACGCGGCGGACGGGTCTACAATAACCTCTTCAATATAATGATCAGCGGCAAGCTTCTCGAGGTCTTTGTAATGTTCCTCGTCGGTTTTCTGATAACCTTCCTCTCGGCTGTTAAAGTAGGATTCTTTTACGCGGATTGCTTCATGCGGCGTTACGCACCACAAACCCATACTGCACGGGTTAACAGTTCCGTAGTCAATAGATATAAACCAACGACCGCGCAACTGTGATATATCACCGCGCCAAAGGTAATCTGTGATATGGTCGTTGAATTGCTGATAAACAAGACCTTCAGCAATAACCCACTCGCCGAGAATGAAACGCCGGTAAAAGGTTCCTTTGTAAAGGGAATAGAAGCGCTGCTTAACCTTTTCGGAAAGGGAAAGATTGTCATCCATAAGAAATTTCAACCGAAGCGCGTGCTTTTCATCAGCGCAAAGAATCCACTCCTTGTAGAACCAGTGGTTCGGGTTATCCGGGTTACAGTTAAACCAGAATCGGGCGCCTTCTACCGAACAACGCGCGAGACCTTGCTCAACAAAGGAACGCGGCATTAGAGCAACCTCGTCAAAAAGGATTCCGGCAAGGGTAATACCCTGAATCAGATCCTGCGAGCTTTCATCTCTGCCTCCGAAGATGTAGAAGGTGTTGGTTCTGCCGTTTTGTGTAATAACAAGAAGGTTTTCGGAACGCTTGTCATTTATTTTGAACCTGTGGCTCATCATACTGATTAACGGCTTGATTACATTGCGACGGCAAGAGCCTACCGTTTTACCGCAGATAGCAAAGTTACAATCCGAAAAATTTGCCATAGCCCAAATCAGAAAGGATATACTCATACTTACGGTCTTGCCCGAACGCACAGAGCCGTCGGCTATGATTGCGTCATAATTGTCTTTAATGCCGTCAGCATGCCACCAGCTTAGTACCTTTTTCTGCTTTTTTGAAAACGGCTTAAACTTCATCTGAAAACGCCTCCTTGCCAGCGGTAGTTATAGCTTCAAGCAATCCGTCGTCAACTTCCGCTGTTATTTCGGGCTTGAAGTATTCCGCGTAAAGCCTGATTGCCTGAACATCACCTTTTCGGCACTTATTCAAAAGCGCTTCACGAACCATAGTCAGCTCGTTTACTTCATACTTCTGAATAAGAGCCTTCAGCTTTTTCCGGAAATCTTTTGTTTTGATTATTCCGAATGAAAGCTCAAGGCTCTTTAAATCTTCTACGATATTGAATTCTTGTTTGGTGTTAGTTTCCTTGAGTAACTTCTCAAGCTGTAACAGTTTCATATTGTTCTCCTTCTAAGGAAGTTTATCTCTTGCGCGATGATATGTATTTAATAGTGAGGTAATGTTAACGTTAACTTGGTTTATGTAATTTGCTTTTACCCAAAAATCGGGCAAAGCAAAAACAAACAGATAATTCAGATGGATTTTTATTAATAGTAAAATTAGCACTTGGACACCTCGGGGAATAATTTAAAGACTATTTAACGAACATTAAACAAGACAAAAAATATATTTAAAGCAGCGGCTTGAATTTATAATAAATGTTCTTTGATAATAGTAGTCAACTCGGAGGGAATCAAGCCGCTGCCTTAAACGATTAAAGATATAGCTCCGCCGTTCCGCTGCTTCATGGCAGTGGAAAAACTGATAGAGATAACAGCCTTTCTTCAAGCGGAGACGAATCAATCCTCTGTCCGTTCGGGCGTTTGTTTGTTTTCGGTGAAAGAAATCTTAATTTGCTTTTCTTCTCCGGCGATAGTGACAAGTACCGTAGCGCGTTTATAACGTCTTTCAATTTTAATAATCTTATCCTTATTATCAGCCAAAAAACCGCTAATGCATTTGTAACTGCCGTTATCAGAGAATTCTATGACTGATGGGTGTATAAGAAACTCAGAGAGCCGGTTGATGAAAACCGCTTCGTTTTTACTGAGCGGTGTTGGTTCATGCCCGCCGCCAAGAAGCTTTATTACTCCGAATATTCCGGACATAGCGTAATACTTAGCCCAACTGTAGTCGAGATAGACAAAAACATATCCCGGAAAAACTATATACGGTTGTTCAATCCATTTTCCGCCGCGACGAATCATTCGGTTTTCAATGGGAATCGATGTAGTATAGCCCCGATTGTTCAGGGCATTTGCAACCTTTTCTTCATATCCTGTTTTGACCTGAAGAACATACCACTTGTGATTTGTCATACGGTTCATTCCTTTGCTTTGACCTTAAGCTTAGTGATTTCATCAATCAACTCCGAATAAAGACGCGGATTACTTTTGCGAATTTCATAAATTGAACTCTGCAATTCTTCCAATGCAATCTGTTTATCGCTTTTGATTTTGATATCACATTTCTTTTTGTAAGCAACGGCACGGCTCAAAGCAGTTGCTTGATTGAGTAACTTCTCGGGGGAAATATCGTCAAAGCCCGTTTCCCCAAGCTGAGAAAGCGCTTCAAAAACTTTTTGTGAGGATAGCCTGAGAATTGCCTCGGCAGGATCTAAATCGGGATAACGTTCTGTTTCCGTGAGAATCATACGGAAGTTTTCCTGGGCAATGCGAAGCTGCTGAGCACTGGCGAGAAAACGCTGCGCGTAACGGCTTACCGCCGCCTGAGAGAGAACCTCTCCATTCTCGGCAAGATAACCGACAATTTCACGATAAGTCTGACCGCTAATCAGCATTTGATCTACCGTTTCCTTGAGCTCGGGCGGAAGCTTGTCAATTTTACCTACTGCCCGGCGGTTACGAACAGCCATATCAGACCTCCACCGAATTATCAGTTACCGAACCCTCAAGCAGCTTGATACCCTTTTGGGACAGCTTTGCCTCCAACAGCTCATAAGGAACGTCCGCTATATCAGCTGATTCCTTTGTTTTGATTTTCCTGAGAAGGATATATTCTGAAAGATACAGATAGTTGACTGAATCAACAAACTCATTTTCAGGAACGTTTTTCATCACAAACTTAATATCCTCGAGTTTACTGTACCTTGCACGCAAAATATTGATGTTGCGCAGCACTTCTCCATTGTTTTCGCGAAAGTGCTTTGCTTTGATAGCCTGTAAGTATTCTCTTTCGTTATCCATTGCGCTTTGTCTCCTTGATTAAATCCAAAATCAACTTATTCTGTCCCTTGATATCATCCTTAACCTCTGCTATTGAGTTGTAAAAATCTCTCTTGGTCAAACAAGTGTCCTTTATTTGTTCTACATCGCTTTGGAGTTTTGAGATGGACTGATTAACATCGTTTTTTAGGTCATTCATCTCATTTTTGGTGACGTAGGTTCTTTTGATTTCATTGATAGATTTTTCGTGGTCGTCCGTCTGAGTAATGGTTCGTTTGAGAAAAAAGCCTATAATAGCCATTGCTATTGAAATTCCCAGCCCGAAAAACCACCACGTATCTGCTCCAAAATTCATATTTAACTCCATAAAAAAATAAGGTATTATTAAGCTAACTCAATAATACCTTATAATTCGGAACATTCGTAGGGGAAAAATTTCCGCGAATCAATAATCAAACAGGCTCATCTGCCCTTGAGGTGGTCGGGAACGTATAGATTCAATCAAATCGGCACAAATCATACGGATGTATCTTTCAGAAAGATTATATTCCCGGGCAAGCTGGTCGGAATTATAGCCGTTGAACTTTTGCCTGATGTCATTATTTCGCTGTACCTTTATGACTTCACTATACTTTTGTACGTAGATATTGTCTCCTCCGAAATGAAGAGACAGCTTAATGTAATTATCTATACCGATCAGTTCTGCTATTTCCTTTTGAATTCCGTACAAGTCTTCAATTTTAATCTGCTTTTCCTGCACCTGCCTTCCTCCTTTGCGTGTTGGCGACGTACTTTTTAAGTATTTCTATTAACTTAACGCCCTGTTGATATGTCAGCCAGCGAAACGGCTGTTTCGCGACACAATCAATATGTAATTCTTTTCTGATAATGCCGCATAACCTGTCGCCAAGCCGAGCTGTTGAAGGTTTGTCATCGAGCTCCTCAAGCTGATACATTAGCCGCCACACCTTTCGCTGCTGCCCGTCAGACATCATTCCTCTGCCGCTTTCCTCAAACCTTTTCTTTTTATATGGATGAGGAGTAGGCACACCGAGATTTTGTCTTTTAAGGCGATCTGCAAGTTCGCTTGTAACCGTGTAATACTCCTGTTCGGTCAGACTGCGGATGCTTTCCTTATTCGTGATACGAAACACGATAGAATGAAGCATATCGTCCTTATTCCCGGACTCGAGAACGCCTAACCGTGCGCCCATTGCGTAAATGCGTTGGATTTGCGATTTTTTAATCATCGTCGTTCACCGTAAGCCTTATTTTCGTGCTGTCGTCGACAATGAAAGCAGCGTTTATTTTGGCAATAATATCGTTAATTGCCTCTTCATCGGCACCGTTCAGCTTTATCAGCTTACAAAATTCCTCCCAAACCGCAGCCTCATAAATAAGGAAAGCGTAATCGAGAGCGTCAGTTTTGCTAAGATCTGTGAATTTCAGAATGCTCTCAACATCCTTATCATAATTCTTGCCCTTGCACTTTTTCAGGAGCTGCTTTCGCTGATTCTCTGTGATACCAACAATATCCCGGATAACTTCACTGACAGTTGTTTTTATGTAATCACCTTTACGGATGCCGACAATCATTCTTGTAGCGGCAGCTGAAATAGAATACTCTTTCTTTTCTGTAACGATTGCGCTGTATGCTTTACCGAAAATATCGGGAAGAAAAGCGTTTGCGTTGTAAATGACTTTGAGACTTTCAGAGTTAACAACCTTAACCTCGGCATCGTCACCCAAATAGGTAACGCTCTTGTATTTTGTGCTGTCGAGGTCATTTTCACAAGCCATTATTATTTCAGCTTCCAGCTTGTCTTTTTCTTTCTTAAGTTTATCCTGCTGTGTTTTGATAGCGGCAAGACGGTTTATTTTCAAAGTTAAATCAGTCATTGACAACATCCACCTTTGCTAAGATTTTCTTTGCGCAATCCATGCAGATAACAATTTTATCTACTGTAAGCACCTGCGTAAGAGATCCGCAAAAGCGGCAACTTGGAGCAGCCGGTTTAATTGTCAGACTGCCATCGGCGTTGGAAGCTATCTCAACACCGTTCCCGGCAAATAGCCCGGACTGAGTTCTAATGTTTTTCGGTATAGTGACAGACCCGTTTTTATTGATTTTTTTCATTGCATTCATGGTATTATTACCTCCAATAATTTAATATTATCGTTATTTGCTTCAAAGTGCTTTCGCATAGCATTGAAGTTTGTCCACATATTAGAATATAAATTGTATGAATATCTTTCCTTAAATGCCTGAATTTGCTTCTTTCCTCTAATACCATAGGCTTTTATATCTTTCGGAGTGACGAGCGTTTTTGTTTTACATGGCAAAAATCTTCTGCGTTCCTCACAATCCTCCGTGAGCCATTTTCCCTTAAACGCTCCATTTATCCATATGGCAATGGCATTTTTGAATTGAGAAACCTGCATTAATTTTAAATATACTTCATAGCCGTCTATTTCCAGCTTTGCTCCGCCCATAAAAACAGATTGAACACTCTCATTAACCTTTGCCCATTCTTCTTTTGTCAAAAAAACTCCTCCTTTATTGCTTATTCCTCACTCTGCATTTTTACGGGCTTGTGACCGTTTCTGACGAAGCTGCATTAAGGAGCAGGGAATCAACCCTGCTTTTTAGATTTGTCAATCCGTTTTACTTTGCCGAGATGTTTTTGCTCGCTTTTCAGCATCCACCCAAGCCAAATAAGCAACCCTACCATTGGAACAAAAAAGATTTCTCCTCCCAAAGATACTGTCCTGACTCTTAGTTGACATAATCCCGAAGCGGTAACAATGCCGGTACTGAAACCCGTCGCTAAGCACAAGAGTGTTGTTTTGATTTTCATATAATTCCCTCCGAAATTTTTTATTAAAAGACGTTAAGTCTCATAGCCTTAGCCATCGAAAACAAGCCGTTATATGTAATATTTCCATTGTCAACCGCGTTGGAAAACACATTTCCGGCTCCTCTGATTCCCTGTTCGCTCCTCGCAATACCAAGAATCAACTGTGTTGCCTTTTCGTCAGCGGCAATCGCCGGAAAAAGGAGCTGTATGTCCTGACTTAGAATCGAAGAGGTATGTCTGACCTCAGTCAGCTTTGTCCGATTGCGGATTTGCGCAAACGCTTCCTTGCTTTTTCCGGTATTAGTAACAGTTTCAATGTTACCGACAAGGCATATTCCAAGCAAAGGGTTATTATCGAAGAAAGCTCTGATTGCTTCAATGGTCTTAATCGGCAAGTGCTGAGCTTCGTCGATAATTAAGACTTTACGCTCTCCGGAAAATGAATCCGAAAGCCTAAACCACATTTCGTCCTTGCGCCCGCTTGCAGTAACCTTTAGTGCCTTGCAAAGCAGTTTAAGGAATGCGTTCAGCGTTACAAGGCACGGATTTACGGTAACGTAAATCGTGGACGAGGGATAATCGTCAGCATATTTTCTACAAGCCATTGTCTTGCCGATTCCCGCGTCGCCGCACTCAATCGCCAAACCGCCCTTAAGGTGGCAAAGCCTGATAGTTTCATAAACACTCTCGCTGATACTCGTAGGCTTATATTCCTCGCTGACAGCAGCGCTTTTGAGGTTTTCAGCTGCCTCGCGGTTTTTGAACTTTTCCTCAAGGGAGCTTTCAAAATCAGCGAGATTACCCTTAAATTTGTTATTAAGGTATTGCGATATATACGCTGAAGACCAGCCGAGCGCTTGAGCAGCCTTGTTTTGAGAGCCATTGCACTCAATCTTGATGTATTCCCTGAGCTTATTTTGTAAATCGGGATTTGGTGTCAGATTTGTTGCCATTTTTATTCCTCCAATCGTTTTTCAACATTTCTGATCATTTTTGCCTTATCTATTGTTACAGTATCAGTCTGACCGACAGCCTGTTTTATATCGTTGGAGATTTCATTCGCGCTGAACAGTTTAATAACCTTAGGCTGAATCTCCTGAGCGTTTACTTTGTTTTCCTCCGCAGCGGCAAGCACAAGCTCAAGCGCGGTTTTCTTGCCGAGGGATGTTATTGCTGTAGCCTTAAGCTGCTCCTTGGTAATCTTCTCAAAAGAGCGTGTTTTCTTCATTGCCCTGGCGATTTCATCCTTGGAAGCTCCGTATTCTAAAACGGCTTCATTGTCGGTGGGAAGCGTCGCCAGAAAATGGTCATCTAAATCGTACACACGAACGGTAGCCATATTCTCCGGATCATACCGGCAATACACCGATTGCCCTAAATATTGAAACTTAAACTCATCAGTGTAGTAGTCAAGTTGCTCGCCACCGGTAATTTTAACGTGTACGCCGCGCCTGCCGACCTTTTGACTGCGCGTACTGCGCATTAGGAGAAGGTTTAGATCGGCTTCGGAAGCGACCCGTTTTTCGTGCATGTTTTCGGTAAACACGCACATTCTTGTCTTGCCGCTGTCGACATTAACCGCTCCGGAGTAAGGTTTTTCATTAAAATAGTAAGTTAAAAGATCCTCAACCGCTTTAGTGAATTCTTTGTCAGTAGGGATATTGTCGGATTTCAACACACTTTTCAGTCGTTCCGGTTTCTCAAGCACGTTACCGCCCGTGTATGTAGAAAATAGCTTTGACAACCGCTCTTTGACATCACGGAAACGACGTTCAATGATTTTAGCCTTTGCGTTCCTAACAATCGCGTTTGTCATATGTATTCCGAGACGTTGAAATACGGGAGGCGGATTAAAATCATTCTTAGTACTTTTCTTCTGCCTGTGACCCAAGCCGCCCACGTCGCGCGTCAAAAACTCACGTCCGTTATCTACGTATATGTTTTCCGGAATACCATACTTAAGAATTCCTTTTCTCAAAGCAATCAACGTTGCCTGAGACGAAGGTGCGGAAGTTACATAACAGCCGGTGAATATTCCAGACCTTGCGTCAAAAAATGCTGTAAGATATAGTCTATGTATCTGTCCGTTCTCGCCTTTGGTCATTACATCAAATGTGTGGTTGTCCGCAATCCACCACTCGTTGCTCATCATTCCCTCATAGGTTCGCCTGATGTATGTGCCGCAACGGTCGTTAAACGCCTTCAAGCCTTCTCGTCCCATTATCTCTAACGGTTTTGGAATGTCTCTCTGCACTTTCCTGTAAAAGCTTGAATAATCAGGTAGCGGAAGGTATTGAGGTGCTTCCTGTTGCAGCCACATTTCCGTGTACTCCATACACGCCTGAATACTGTGCTGCGCTTCGTCCAGGTAAAAATAAAGAAAGCATTCCCAAGCAACGTCGGAAATAGATGACTTTCCTTTTTTCCAACTGCCGCGATTATCAACCAGCCCAGCTAAATCATCAGCCTTTAAAGCGGCTTTTTTACGGTATAAAATGCCTTTTGAAATGTTTAGATCAGGGTTAACTTTCCGCTGAAGCTGAACAAATTTCTCTGTAGCCGGCACTTTTTGAAGTTTCGACTTGGCACAATAATCATCCCAAGATTTGATAATCCCTATCCAAAGCGCTATATGTTCACGCTGATCAGCGGAAAACTCTTCAAGCTCCTTATGAGGTCGTGTTGCTTTTGGCTTGCGTTTGGGTATCAACTCATCCGGAATGTCTTTGCCGTGTGATTTGTAATATAGCAGCTGAGCCTTTTGAGATAGCGAAGTAATGGGAAATTCATATACCAACTGATTGTTGACATTAGTTGAAATCTGATGTTCTACAATTCCGTTGGCTGCCATACGGCGCGCATGACGTTCCGATATTCCGCTGTATTCTGCAAACTCTTTTGCAGATAGCATAATCATCTTTTCACATCCTTTACGACCTGTCATCATCAGAACAGGTAGGTCATCTCCTGTTGACCGCCTTGCGGCGGTTTCGACTGTGTGGTATAATCATCTGAGAAAGGGGGTGTGAACATGACAGATTTGGAAGCTTTAAAGGAAGGGATGTGTAATTCCATTTATGAAAAAGAACCTTTAGCACGAGCAATCATTTCATATTTGGATAAAACCAATCCTAAAGCACATTCGGAAATCGTTGATATTTTTGATAAAATTGTTGAAACCAAATTTAATCAATATATCCATGATTACAAAGAAAATGAGGAAGATGATTTATAAATTAAACCATTCCACCATCACGTCATCATCGTACACCATAGCCACGTTGTTCTGAATGTCTATGACAACATCAACCGTTCGGTAAAAATAGTTAGTCACCAAATCAGTAAGGTAGTATTTCTTACCTCTAATGAACAGCCCGTATCTGGAAACCTTTTGCCTGATTTTATGTAACTTCGGTTCAGCGGCAGATGAAATTTTATTGTTAATTCTTGACGGCTTTTTTCCAATTACTGACGAAATCATTTCTTTGCTACATGTGTATGCTGGTAAAAACATTCTTTCATTTTCAGTGGAAAGATTTGGGCTATGTATAAATATCTCTTTCGCTTGATTAATCTGCTCCGGTGTCAATCCTGTATCCTCGTATGCGCATAATTTTGTAAGAAGCTCATTTATAGGGCAGCCTTCGCAAAAATCATAATCATCACAACCATCGATTCGTAAGCAGATATCTCCAAGGCGTGCGCTTGGTACGGCAGAACCTGTTTTGTGACTATGTGTGGTTAATCTATCCATTTGTTTCTCCTTTCTGGTCTGTCATCATCAGTACGGGTAGACCGTCTCCCGCAGACCGCCGCGACGAAGTGCAGCGGTTTCGACTGTGTGTTATAATTATCTATGGAAGGGGGTGATGTTATGCTTTATACAGTAAATGACATACGGGTTCGCCTTGGTAGAATCATGAATGTTGTTCTTGATGCTGAAATCAATCAAAAGTACAGGTCTATTACATTTTTGCATCCTGATTTGGTTGGAACGACATTTGACAAGGAAACAAATGACCTTGTATTGGAGTTGAGTCAACATTTATATGATAACGATTATTGGAAGAAATCGTTGCTTTCTGCAAAACCGGAAGTGCTTTCGACTTTTATAATTCGATATCACATTTTATCAACATCCTTAGCTGAACGAAATCAGTTTTTGCCGGCTAATGTTCCCGAACAGGACAGTGAATTTTTTGTTGTAATGATGAATCAGCTTTGGAAATCGGTGTAGGCATGTCTACGTAGATTTCGGCAGGGATTCCGTACTTTTTTAGACACTTTCTGATATATCGGCGTAACTTGTAATCGGCATATTTTTTTGAAATCAAAGCTTTAATTTTCAATTATTGGTGTTCTCCTTCAGGTCTGTCATCAGTACTCCGCTGTGCCGTATGTAAAATAAAAATTTAACATTCTGCAAACGTCCTTCCCGTAAAGGCTCTTGCCATAAATTCCTGAATAGCGGCATTACGATCAGGAAAATAGCTGCCTCCATAAGGTACTCCTTTACCATCAAGCCACCACACAGCCCACGGTTCCATAACATTCGGATTGTAAGCTAATACTACTCTGTTATTGATGTTGCCTATAATGGTGTAGCGGTTGTGTTTCTGTCCAATCATTTTCATCGCTCCTTATGTGTATATTCTGTTTCCATTCTTAATAAACTATTTTTTGATACTCCCAATGCTTCAGAGAGCTTATTAAGAAATGTTATGCTCATATCTTTCTGCCGTTCTCCGTTTTCAATGAGGCTGTAATAACTCTCAGAAATGCATAATTTCTTTGACATATCAAGCTGAGTTAAGTTTTTTGCTGTTCTCAGCTCAACAAGATATTCTCGCATTATTTCACCTCCAAACTTTGCATAATGTCAAGAACAATATTATAATACATTATAATTTGCAAAATGTCAAGGATTTTCTTGACATTTTGCAAAGATTAGTTTACTTTACTAATTGTAATGTTTATAATTAAATAAAGGAGTGTTTCTTATGGAAAAATTGAGGGAATTACGCAAGGAACGAAAATTATCGATGAAAGAGTTTGGAGAAATATTTGGTTTGTCAGAAAGCACCATTTCTCTATATGAGAATGGAAAACGCGAGCCCGATATTTCTACACTTATTAAGTTTGCTGAGTTTTTTAATACTTCTGTCGATGTCTTGCTTGGTATCCAGGAGAATAACCCAAATGATATTTTAAATGGTGATTATAGGGAAACCATAAGGGTAGTTCACTCTCCTGCAATAGTTAATTTTGAAAAAATGTGCTCTGATTTGGATGAAGTGACTTTAGATAGAATTCATACCATTATGTATTCATTAAGGCGATTGCAACGAAACGCTGTCCTCACTGTGTCTGACAAGCAATTTTTATTTGCTTGTATTGCTGAATTAATTGGCAGAATTGAACTATATGCCGATCGATTGAGAACTGCCGAAGAATTTCATGAAAAAATCAACGCTGTAGAACAAAATAAACTTTTTATTAATTCACAAATTGAGGTATTGAAGGAAATAACTCAAACTATTATGCCACAGTCAAAACCACGTAAAGAACCTAAAATCATTCTCCCTTTATTTGAAACACCTGTTTCAGCAGGAGCTGGTTCATTGCTTTATGACGAAACCCCGACAGAATGGATTACCGTTCAACGAAATGATTTATCAAAAAAAGCTGATTATTTACTTAGGGTTCGTGGTGACAGTATGGAACCAAATTTCTATGATGGAGATCTCGTGTTAATACAACAAACCCAGCAAATATTTGAAAATGAAATTGGAATTTTCATATTAAATGGTGAAGCTTTTATAAAAAAAATGGGCAAAGGAGAGCTTATTTCGCTTAATCCTATTTATGAACCAATTAAATTACACGATTATGATGATGTTAGGTGTGCCGGTATAGTACTTGATACAATAGTTTTGGAATAATATTCATTAATTCTGTATAATCATTCAGCTTTATTAGAAGCATGAGATATTCCACATCAAATTGGGAAAATGTTAAAAACTTTAGGTTTTATCAGAAGCGGACAAATGTCCATATAGTTTTTCATTATGTCCTAATGTCCTATAGCTAACAATCAACTGCACAATGTTTTCTTAAAAATAGCTTTAACTGCTTTTTAATGCTGTTTTTAACACTTTTTAATAGTAAAAATTAAAAAAATAAAACCGAGCTTTCCCGAAATTTTTCTTCGAGATTTGCTCGGTTTTCTCTTTCGCACTAAATAAGAAAAAATTAACCGTTTCCAAGGTGAAATAGATTTTAACACCTCAGAAACGGCTTGTTTTCTGGATTTTTAGATTTCAAATGTTTTTTAACGGCTTTTTACGACTTTTCCTATTCTCTCCGAAAACTCACACGCGCACCGTGTAGTCGTCCTCAGTCATCGGCTTAATTTGGTCAAGCGGCACCCTGTCGTGCAGCACAACGCTCTTGTGGTCGAACAGAACCGTCGAGACATAAGCCTTGCCGTCCTGCTTCTTCTGCTTTTCTATCATCGAGTTAAAGCCGCCGATTGTGTCCTTTTCAAGTCCGCTCATTGAGCCGCTGCGGTCGAGGATAAAGACGATTTCCGTGATGTTGTTGTTAACCTTTTTCATAATATTTACCTCCGTAAAAGTTTATTTGTCCTTTGACAATTATATAATAAGCCATACGGAGGGTGATTTGGTCGCTTTGAAAGCGACATTTACAAAAATATTTTTAAATGCTATAATGACCGCGAGGGTGATAGTATGTTCTTTAAACCGAAACGCAAAAACCTGAATTCAGAGCTTTTAATTGAGCTGACAAAATACATCGACAGCAATTTTGAGGAAACTTCAGTATTTGAAGAATCAGCGGTGATGTCCGATATTCCGATGCCTTCAAAAGCCATGAAGGTCTCGGGAGCAAAACCGTTCCGCGCGACCGAAAAGCGTGCGCCATCCGCTCCGTTTATGCCTGCTCCTAACAACGCGGCTGCCCGGGAAAAGGCGGCTGCTCCGTACTATGACGGCAGATTAAACGATATGCTTAATTCACTTGACGAGAGCTTTTCGGAAATGCTTTTGCGGAAGATTGACGAAAAGGGCATTACCGACGCGCAGTGCTACAAAAAAGCCGGAATAGACCGCAAGCTTTTCTCGAAAATCCGCACAAATCCGCAGTACAAGCCCTCAAAACAGACCGCCGCGGCTTTTGCCGTCGCTCTCGAGCTCGACATTGACGAGACAAAGGAGCTGCTGATGAAGGCAGGCTACGCGCTGTCGCACAGCAGTAAATTTGATATAATTATAGAGTTCTTTATTCTAAAACAGAATTATAACCGTTTTGAAATTAACGAGGCTCTGTACGAATTTGACCAAGTATTAATATAATACTAATACCTAATAAAAAGCCGACAATCTTTGCGGTCTATTTTCCGCAATACTGCGTTGTCGTCCTTGCAAGGCAGTAAAAAACGCTTCCGAAAAAATCGGAAGCGTTATTTTTTTACTACATTTTTTCGTAATATACGCTGAGGAACTGCTCGTAGAATTCCTTTTCGCTGATATTAAATTCAGCCTGCTCGTTGGCGTTGAGCGTTGTTTTACCGGGAACAGTGACAATCTCTGCGCTCAGTGAGCCGTGCAGCACAATATCCTGCGCAAGATACATTACCTTTGCGGCGTTGAGGTTTGTGCACGAATACGGCGCGCTCTCGTTGAACAGGTCAACCGCAACAGACGGGTTCTTTCTTACGCCGCTCATGACCGTGTTCATAAAGCTCCTTGCGTAAACCTGCTGGCGCTGCATTCTGAGCATATTGGCGTCTGCTCTGTCGTGAACTCTATCTCGAACAAACGACTCCGCGTCGCCGCCCTGCAGATGATACTGCTGACCTTCCTTAAACTTATTGATAGTCTCGGGAGATACAACGTCAACTCCGCCTACAGCGTCGTTCATCGCGGCTATACCGTCGAGGTCGAGCGAGTAATAGGTGCTGACGGGAATATTATAGAAAATACGCCTTACCGAAGCCATCGTGTTGTTACAGCTTGTCTTTTTGCCGTCGCCGTATGCGTACGAAAGACAGATTTGCTGTTTTTTCATACCGGTATAATACCCGCTTGCGGAGTAAATTGCAACGTCGGTCATGGTGTCACGCGGAACGTTAACCATTGTCAGCTTGCGGTTTTTCAAGTCGAGCGCCATCATTACGATAACGTCCGCCTGACCGCCTGTTCCCTGCTCATTTTGACCGTTTATGTCACGTTTATCTATACCCATAAACAGCAGTGTTGTGACATCTTTGTTATATTTATAGGTTGCGCCGTTATAAACAATATACTCGCCGTCCTCCTGCACGGTGGCGTTTATGCCGTCGGGCGAGGTAATTTGTATATCGCTTATTAACAATTCGTTTTTACCCTTGAAAATCAGGAATAAGGTTGTTCCGACTGTGAGCAATACAAGCGCTATAAGCGTGCAAACGATTGCCAGCAGAACCTTTTTCCATGTCTTTTTTTGTTTTTTGCGTTGGGATTTTTGCTGTTTTTTCCCTGACTTTTTTTTCTTTGTTTTGACAGGGTTCATATATATATAGTCGCTGACGTCGTCTCTGACGGTTTTTTTGTCCTTTTTGACTTCCGTCCTTTCGACGTCGCCCACGACAAACTGCGAGTCGCTGCTTATATCATCCCACTCAAAACCGTTGTTATCCGGTTTGCTCATTTTTTCTCAGTACCCCCTGTACCAAATAACGTCCTTCGCCGCCGCCGTTAAGGCAGGTGCTAAGAACAAGCATTTTATCGTTTTTGGTAAGTTGAATATCTTTTCTTACGTTGCTCGAAACCGACCTTGGGTTGAGCGCCTCCTTCTGCCACTCGGCATAAACTGCGTCGTCCAAAAAGTTAAACGAATTCATAATGTGCCTGTCGTCATACACAAAGGCGGATACAATCTCGTAGGTCAGCTTGCGGTTTTCTGTGTATACATACATATATCTGTTTTCGTTAAAAAACTGCGGATCTGAAAATCTGTGCAAGGTCGCGAACATTGAGCCGTCGAGCATATTGTGACCGTAAAGCACGGTTACGCGGTCGGAGTAGTCCTTTTTGTTGCACGACTGCGAGTAAATCGTTCCCGGAAAACTGTAGCCTTTGTAAATATCGTGGTCGAGATAAAAGTTATCGTCGGCGTCGCTTTGAGCAACGGGATAATTTACATTGGTCTCCGGAATATAAATCCACGAGTAAATGTCGGGATTTTGCGAGTGAAGCTCAGCCACATTCACGGGATTTTCCGCAAGCTTTGAGGAAGCCTCGGTGCTTTGTGAGCCCGGGCTTTGCTGACTTCCCTCTGTTTCGGAAAGATTTGAAGCGTAAGAGCTCGCGATTTTATCGTAACGGTCATTTGCCGCCGCGCCGTTTACAAGCTTAAAAATAATAAACCCTGCCGCACCGGCAAAAATGAGCGCGAGAATGACTATAATGGCGATAATCGCCTTGTTTTTTCCTCTTTTCACGCTCTCACCTCTTTACGTAATTCAAAATTAAACAATCAAGAAAAAAAGCCCCTTTTTATCAAAGAGGCTTTTTAAAACCTTGTTAAATTACTTCTCAGCCTTAGCTTTTTTTACGGCAAAGAGTGTTGCCGCACCGCATGCAACCGAAGTAAGCGCGATTGCGGAGAAAGCAGCTACGCTGTCTGAGCCTGTTTTAGGAGAAACAGGAGTGTTGTCCTTTTTAATATCAGATTTAGTGGGCTGAGTTTCAGCCTGAGTTGTCGCCACGGGGCTATCCACAGAAACTGCAAACGCGGGAACCGCGCTGACTGCCATAATCATTGCCGCTGCAACAGCTGCTAATAATTTCTTCATTTTAAACTCCTCCATATCCTAATAATATAAACAAATATAGGAAATTGTTTTTTTCATATTTTTAATTATTGATATTATAACACAATATTGCAAGATTGTAAAGTATTATTTTATGATAATTATTATGTAAAATTGGCAAAAAATACGGTATTTTACCGTTATTTTGCCAATTTGCGTTTTTGCTTATAATATTTTTATTGCATAGTTCAAAATAAAAAGGTATAATATAGGCAACCGCATAAAGTCAACAAACAAAAAGGAGTATCAGCGATGAATGTTTCAGAGCTACAGCAAAAAATACTGGAATTAAAAAAGCAAAAGGACGTTTGTATTTTGGCGCACAGCTATCAGGCGCGTGAAATTTGCGAGATTGCCGACTACACCGGCGACAGCTACAAATTAAGCGTTGACGCGTCAAAGGTAAGCAATAAAAATATTTTGATGTGCGGAGTGCGCTTTATGGCGGAGACCTGCAAAATTCTCTCCCCCGAAAAGACCGTAATGCTCGCTCAGCCGATTGCAGGCTGCGCAATGGCGGACCAGATGGACAAGGCGCTTATCTCCGAGGTTAAAAAGAGCTATCCCGACCACACGGTTGTCGCCTACATAAACACCACCGCCGAGCTAAAGACGATTTGCGACGTCTGCGTTACAAGCTCGTCGGCTGTGCAGATTGTAAATAACATCGAAAACAAGGACATTCTGTTTATTCCCGACTGCAACCTGGGAAGCTATGTTAAGCAGCAGTGCCCCGACAAAAATATTAAGCTGTTAAACGGCGGATGTCCTATTCACGCCTGCGTGAGCACTGACGACGTTGAGGCTGCAAAGAAGGCTCATCCCGAGGCGGAGCTCCTTGTTCATCCCGAGTGCACACCCGAGGTCTGCGCGTATGCCGACTATATCGGCTCGACGTCGGGAATTATGAACTACGCTGTAAACTCGGACAAAAAGGAATTCATCATCGGCACTGAGATAAGCATTGCAGAGCATTTGCAGTATATGTGCCCCGACAAGAAGTTCTATCTTCTCTCGCTCAAGCTGATTTGCCCGAATATGAAGGCGACCACGCTTTACGACGTTTACAACTGCCTTAACGGCGACGGCGGCGAGGAAATTGAGCTTGATGATGAAACTATCAGCAGCGCAAAGCGCTGTATTGACGAGATGATAAGGCTCGGTCAATAATTTTTTCGGAGTAAATTTTATGAGTAAAAGAGCACTGATCGCGATGAGCGGCGGAGTAGACAGCTCGGTCGCGGCATACCTTACGCAAAAGCTCGGCTACGAGTGCGAGGGTATCACAATGAAGCTGTACGACAACGGCGACATTGTGTGCAGCGAGAAAAGCTGCTGCTCGCTCGACGATATTGACGACGCGCGCAGCGCATGCCGGAACATCGGAATTCCGCACACCGTGTACAACTTCAAGGACAGCTTTAAGGAAAACGTAATCTCGCGGTTTATTAGCGCCTACGAAAACGGCGCAACGCCGAACCCGTGCATTGACTGCAACCGTTTTATCAAATTTAAAGAGCTTGTAAACCGTGCTGAGGTTTTGAACTTTGACTGCGTGGTGACAGGCCACTACGCGCGCGTAGAGTACGACGAAAAGTCCGGCAGATATCTGCTGAAAAAGGCAGTGGATGCATCAAAAGACCAGAGCTACGTGCTGTATTCTCTGACGCAGGAACAGCTTTCGAAAATCCTGTTTCCGCTCGGAGAAATGACAAAGGACGAGGCGCGTGAGGTTGCGCGGAGTCTCGGGCTGATTAACGCCGAAAAGCACGACAGCCAGGACATTTGCTTTGTGCCCGACGGCGACTACACCGCGTTTATCAGGAAGTACACCGGCAAGGACTACCCCGAGGGCGATTTTGTCGACACCGAGGGAAATGTTTTGGGTACTCACAAGGGTATAATCGGCTACACCGTCGGTCAGCGAAAAGGGCTTGGACTTGCCCTGCCTGCACCGATGTACGTCAAGGAAAAAGACCTCGAAAACAACCGCGTTGTGCTTTGCGATAACGCCTCGCTTTTTTCAAAGGAGCTTTTGGCAAACGATATCAACCTGATTACGGTTGACGAGATTACAAGCCCTATGCGCGTCTGCGCCAGGGTTCGCTACAATCAAAAGGAACAGCCTGCGACGGTTACGCAGCTTGACAAAGACACAATCAGGGTTGTGTTTGACGAGCCGCAGAGGGCGATTTCGAAAGGTCAGGCGGTTGTGCTGTACGACGGCGACGTTGTTGTCGGCGGCGGAACGATAATATAAGTGCCGGCGGACACTATCGTCCGCCTTTGAAAAGCGTGAACGTAAGGCAACGCTTCTGTAACGGCGGAATCAAAACGCAGGAGTTTTATTTAAATTAAAAATCCGGCTCAAGCCAAACGGTAAGAGCCGGATTTTATTTTGCCCTGAAAAAGAAACAGGCGCCGGCCAAAAAGGGAGGTGCCTGTTAATTCAAAAAACTGCGGGGGATTCCACAGAGGTTTGACATTTGCTGTTTCTGTGAATCTTTGAGATAAAATATGTGCTGAAACGCCCTTTACGGCGTGCCGGAAAAAATGCGCGTGAATTTAAGTATCGCCTTGCTGCATCATTATTAAGATGACAGCCAATTTTCAACTTCTTCCTGCAGGCGGTCACGATCTTCAACGACCTGGCCGTCACAGCCCAAAACCTCACAAATTGTCGAAGGCTCTAATTCATCTGCCTTCTGATGGGCTATATAATATGCCACGTTTGCATTGAACTTGCGTATGTCCGCCGGACGGCGCTGCCCGGAGAGAATTCTTGAAATATAAGAAGGGTCGTAATTGAGCCTTCTGCCGAGCTCGTTGTTGCTGATTTCAAATTCCCTTAACAGCAGCTTTAGCTTATCAATGAAGGTGTCGTAGTCAATGCCGTAGCTTTTGTCAATCAGCTTTTTGAGCGACTCGGAAATTTCCTCCTCGGTGATATCACGATTTTGCTTTGACAAAAGCCCGTACAGACCCTTGGTAAGTCCGGCGAAGTGGTCTCCGCGGACATTGGGAACTCTGTAGCCCTTTCTGTACCTGCTGATTGTACCTTCCGATAGCTTTGAAGCCTGCGCAAGCTCTTTGCTTGAACATTTAGCCTGCAGAATGTAGTCATTTAACCTATCGTGGAAAGTCATGCAAATCTCCCCATTCTGTAATATGATAACATTCTGTCAAAACCGGGTATTTTCGGCAAACGGCTTGTTCGTTTTTCGGATAAATATTTGCATAATTCAAAGCGCAAACTGCCAAAATAACCATGCCGGTTTTGTGAACTAATTATAGCACATATTTTATTTAAATGTTTGTGTATTTCCAATTTGTCAATGACAGTTTGGTTGACATATAATCACTTTTGCCCAAAACCACCATTTTATGCCAAAAAACAATCACCGCCTGTAACCTAATAAAAAATCACAAACGGTGAATATTTATAAATATTTGCTATTTTATGGTATTTTTATTTTTTAGCGTTTTTACAATAGCCTCTACGCTTTTTTCAACACTGAAATTTTCTTCCGGAATGTCAACGGTAATGTCGCTGTACCGGCGGTAAAGCGGAGTTCTTTGGTCAAAGACGTTTTTGAGCGTTTCGTCCTTGTGAAAGACAATGCCCCTCGTCGTAATGTTTGTCACCCTGCGCTTAATCTCGTCAAACGCAACGTTGATATACACCACTGTGCCGATAGATTTCAGGTGCTCCATCGCGTTTTTTGACAGTACCATCGAACCGCCTGTCGCGACGACCGTGTACTCACATTCAAGAGTACCGCCAACCTCGTCCTCAAGCTCCAAAAAACGGTCGAGACCGTCCTCATCGAGGATTTTTTGAAGCGGTTTTCCGGCTTTACGGCTGATAATCAAATCGGTATCGACAAACGAATATCCCAGTGCCTTTGCGAGTAAAACTCCGACCGTGCTCTTGCCCGAGCCGGGCATTCCGATTAAAACTATATTGCTCATATTACATAATTCTTATGTTGAGCGAGTCTGTGCTCGAAGTCGGAACGGTCTTGTTTGATGAGAGCACAACCACGATATCGCCCTTTTGGAACATACCTGTGCTCCACGCCTTTTCCATCGCCTGAACGGTAATGTCGTCGGAATTTACCATTTCCTCACCGAGCAAAGCGGTAATGCCCCAGTTGAGGCAGAGCTTTTTGCAGACGAGCTCGCTGGTAACAACCGCGATTACGGGAACCTCAGGTCTGAAATGAACCATAGCCCTTGCGACTCTGCCGGTGGCGCTTTCAACCAAAATCGCCTTTGCGCCTACCTCCTTGGCGATCTCCTTTGCCGCCTTGCAGATGCTTCCGCGCAGAACGTTGGGATCTTCAAATGAATTTTCTTCGATAAATTTATGCAGCGCCGCAAACTCGCCGTTGCTCTCGGCCTCGGTGCAGATGTCGCTGAGCGCCTTAACGCTCTCTACAGGGTACTTACCGGCTGCGGATTCGCCCGACAGCATAACCGCGCTTGTGCCGTCGTACACGGCGTTTGCTACGTCGCTGATTTCGGCACGCGTCGGACGCGGAGAAGTCGTCATACTCTCGAGCATTTGGGTTGCGGTGATAACGTACTTGCCCTTGGCAACGCACTTGCGGATTAACATTTTCTGAATTTCAGGCAGCTTGATGAACGGGATTTCAACGCCCATATCGCCCCTTGCAACCATAATACCGTCAGCGTAGTCGATAATCATATCCATATCGTCAACACCGCTCTGGTTCTCGATTTTCGCGATAATTTCAACATGCTCGTAGCCGATGCTGTCGATATAATCGCGCAGAGTGCGGACGTCCTCGTGATTGCGGACAAACGAAGCCGCGACAACGTTTGCGCCGTGCTGCAGACCGAACTCAATATCGCGCCTGTCCTGAGCGCTTACGTACGGCATATTGATGTGGTAGCCGGGGATGTTTATACTCTTGCGGTTTGAAAGTCTGCCGCCCTTGTTGACCTTGCAGGTGATTTTTTCGGGATAAACCTTTGTTACGGTCAGCGAAATCATACCGTCGTCAAGCAGAACCTCTCTGCCTTCAATGGGGATGTTTCCGGGCTTGTTGCACATATCAATCAGTCTGGGATATGAGATTGCGACGCCGTTTGAGTCGCCCTCCTCGAGCTCCTTATAGAAGGTAAATTCCTGACCTTCAACCAGCTCGGCGGCGCCGTCCTTAAAGGTGGTGACGCGCACCTCGGGGCCCTTGGTGTCGAGCAAAATTGCAATATTTTTTCCGCTCTCGGCAATCGCCTCTTTAAGGGTAGCAAAAACGCCCTCAAGCACGCTGTAATCGCCGTGAGACATATTGATTCGTGCAACGTTCATACCCGCGTCAATCATTTGAAGCAGCTTTTCTTTAGTGTTGCACGACGGACCGATTGTGCAGACAATTTTGGTTTTTCTCATATTTAAATCTCCCTTCGCTTTTAGAATTATAACACAATAATATTCTATCACACAATGTACTTATATGCAATAAAAAACAAAGAAAATAATATTTAAAATGAAGAGAAACCGGCAGCGTTTATGCCGCCGGCTTCCGCTATGGTTTTAGTTTGTATAAGAGGCGTAATCGTACCTGCCCTTTTCGTTTACGCTGTCAACTGCGTAGTAATGCAGAACGGTTTTGTCAAACGGAATTTTTTCGGTCTGAACCGTGCCGTTTGTAAAGATAATGTACGCGGCTTTTTCGGGAACGTCAATGCTGTAGGCGTTGTTTCCAATCGAGGTCATGGCAGTTCCGGGCCATGCCGCGGTGTAAGAGCCGTCGCTGTAATAGTAGTAACAGTACATCGGGCTGCCCCATCCGAGCGTATCGGAAAATACAACCGTGTATTTATCCTGTGAAGCTGTGGGCTGAGTGGGCTGTTCGGGCTCGGTAGGAGTTACGGGATTGGCAGGCTGCACGGGCTTATCCGTTTTTTTGAAATCGTCAATAAGCTCCGCTGCGTATTGCTGAATTAAGGTTGCGTCGCTTACGGTAACGTGATTGTCAAAGCTTACGTCACCGAGCTCAAACTCCGCCGCGTTAAATTCCGTGAGCTGTGCGCAGTTGAGCTGAACCTGATACGCATCGGCAACGGTAACCTCACCGTCGCGGGTAACGTCGCCGTAGATATAACCCGGTGCGTAATTTGCGGCGAATTCGTTTGAAAGCCAAGCCGCGCGGCTTGTCATCCAGTCCGCGGCGTAGTTGTACATACCGTCAAAATTGTTCCGGTAGCGCGTCGCGGTAGTTGATACGGTGTACTGCTTTTTGTCGTAATCGTAGCTTGCCTTGTTAAGCGATGAATGGCTTGCAATCCAAGAGCCGGTATTTAACAGCCAACCGCTTGCGTAGTTCATCTCGGCAGAGCCCTTTGCATAGTCGTAATATTCTTTTACGGAATAAATTTCGTCTGCTTCAAGGGGATTGCCGTAAGCCCCTGCAAAGTGGTTGATAGCAGGAACAAACTCGTTGAACCAAATTTCCGGCACTGCCGCCATAACCTCGGCGTTAACCGAAAGCTGGTTGATGATGTTGTTTGACGACGAAACATCGCCCGAATTTTTACCCTTGAACTTACACCACCAACCGGTGTACTGCTCGTAGTCGTTTACGCCCATAGTGCGCAAATCACGCGCCACGCCTACGGCGTTGCCGAGCGAGTTGTCATAGTCCCAAACGGGCGAACCGTAAAATTTATACTTGCCGTCCTCATCGGCTTTGTAGGTAAAGAAGGTGCTCGATACGCCCGAATCCCAGTTCTTTCCGAGCTCGTTAATCAGGTAAATCTTCGCGAGCGAATCTACGTCTCCGACGTCGGAAACCTTGCCTTTTTTGTTCCTCGTTGTTCTGGCAAAGGCGTCAAACTTTGACTTTGCGTAATCTAAAACCGCTTGGTAGTTGGGATCTCCCAAATCAAGCTCGGGAGCTTTAAGGGTGATTTTTGTGCCGTTTGAAGCTACAAAGTAGTAGTCGTCAGCGCCTGCGCTGGCGTCGACCTCGGCAACAAAGGGAAAGTCGCTTTTGAGCGTGCCGTCCTCGTTGAGGTACTCGTCGCCCGAGATATCGTCGAGCACAGCGCCGGTGTCGACCTTCTCGCACATCTGGTATGAGCCCCAGTAATAGCCGTTAACGTAAAAGTCAACATAGCGCGAATCCGAGGCGTAGGGCATTCCCACCGCGTCGGAAAGGTCGTACAGGAAGCGGTTTCTGGAGAGCGAATCGTCCTGGTAATTCGCGAGCAGAGAATACTTTTTTGACTTTGCCATTCCGCCGATTGACACCTTCGAATCGTAGGTGATGTTGTAGCCCTTCTTAGGCTTGTCCCAGGTGGTGTTGCCTCTGCCCTTAATCTTCTTAATTGTCGTGTTGTCTACCTTGCCCTTTTGGTCGACAATCGCGCCTGTCGCCTTTGCGCTGAGGCTCTTGTCGGCGTTGAGGTAGGTCATAAGGTCGGTGCCGTTGCCGTCGGCATTTGAATTGTTAACGTAAACCGCCGCCTCGGCGCTCGACTTCATAAACTTAAGAGTATACGAAGCTCTGCCTACGCTTACGGCATAACTGCTGTCTGCGCTGTATTCGACAGTTTTTGTCTCGTCGGGCGCGATGGACACGCCGTTTACGGTAACGGACGAATCGTAAGCGTTGTAGATGTCTACCTTGTCTGAGCTTGCGGATGTCGGCAGGAAGAAATACTTGACATTTTCGTTAATTTCGTTGAACCTCTCGTCGTGCTCGCACTGCCACGCAACCCACGCATTTGCGTCGGCTGAATTTAAAACGGCGTGCGCGTAGAGCGCAGGCTCAGCAGTAAAGGCGGTCGGCTTGCCCTGCTCTGTCTCCTCTGCTCCTACGGAAACAAGTGACAAAACGGACAGCGCCATAATTACCGCTAAAATGACAGAAATTGTCTTTTTCATGAACAATACCCCCTAATTGTATTAAATTTTGCGTATAATTATTGTTTATTTTTATTCTATCACGTGACTTTCACATTATCAAGCGAAATTTCTCAAATTCTTTTCTTTTTTTAAAATAACCTTTATTTTTCAGTTTTTATTTGTTATAATAAAAACTACTTTGATACTGCGGTATTATCGCGGTAATTTTTTAAGGACGTGATTAATATGACTGATAATAAGAAACATTCCTTCAGAGCTCCCTTGGCGGCGATACTTGCGGCGCTTATTGGCGCGACCGCACTGCTCGCAGGCTGCGGCGGCAACAGCGAATCTGAGGGCTCAAGCGAGAACGAAACGCGCGTTGTCACCGAAACTCAGGTTGTCACAAGGGTTGTAGACGGCGTTTACACCGACGAAAACGGCAATCCCATTAAGGATGAAAACGGTCAGCCCATGACTGCTCCCTCGGGAACTCCCGATACCGAAGTAAGCGGCGGTTCGGCAAACAACGGCAACGGCACTGCCAATAACGCAAACGGCAACGGCGGCGCGGCTGCAAATTCAGGCTCGGCTTCAAGCAACGCAGGCGGAAACTCTGCTAACAATAACGGCGGAAGCGGCAGCAGCGCTTCACAGGCTGACGACAAGAGCAGCAGCTCAAAGGCTGACGACAAGAGCGAGGACAGCGAGAAAAAGGGCAGCGGTACTCTCAGCGTAGGCGGCAAGACCTACAATGTAGGCGACAAGGTAACCTGCACCTACACACTTACCTGCAAAAAGCTCCTCAGCAACTTCCAGGCTATGGTTAAGTACGACAACAAGTATCTTAAACCCACAAACGCCTACCTTGACGGACCTGCAAAGGCAGGCAGCGTAATCAATTACGAGCTCTACGAAAAGGGACTTATCAAGTTCAACGGAATTAACCTCAACGGCTACAACTACACAAAGGGAGCAAACTTCCTTGTTGTTGAGTACGAGGTTGTTGACGGCGGAAGCACAACTCCCGAATTTATCTGGGAAATTGCGAGCGATATAAAGGATAACGCGCTTATCACTAACCACAAGGCTGACTCATCAATCTCGCTTTCCGCAAGCTTTTCTTAATCAAACATTAAATAATCCATTTATGAAGCCGGCAGAAAATTGCCGGCTTCAAGTTTTTTTAATGATTACGCGCGTAAACTGTACCTTAATTTTTATTTATATCTGTATATTTTTTAGTATACAGATATGTGATATAATTCGACTGTACTTAAAATTTTAGGTAATATTGGGTTATTTTTCAATTACAAGATTGGGGGGCATATTTTATGCAAAGCACAAGAGCAATTTCAAAGCCGTCCGCAAAGGCAAAGACAATTGCGCTCAGCGCGATGTTTGCCGCGTTGGTTACGGTGACAACTGCTTTTATCAAAATTCCTACTCCGCTGGGCTATGTTCACGCAGGAGATTCGATTGTATATCTCGCGGCGTCGGTTCTTCCCGGCCCGTTCGGAATAATCGCTTCGGCTGTCGGCGGAGCTCTCGCGGACTTAGTCTCGGGTTATCCGCACTGGGCAATTCCCACGGCGATAATCAAGGCGCTAAACGTTCTGCCGTTTGTACTGTGCAGAATCGCACTGAAAAACAACAGCCGTTATGACAGAATTATCAACCTGCCGAACCTGCTGATGGTAATTCCGTCAACGTTCGTCACACTCGGCGGTTATCTGCTCGCAAATGCGTTTTTCCACGGCTTTGCCGCAGCGTTTGCCGCTGTAATTCCTAACCTTTTGCAGGTTGCGGTTGCCGCAGTGCTGTACATCGCGCTCGGTCTGTCGCTCGACGCGGTTCAGTTCAAGCAAAAGCTTTTTCCGAGATAACAAAATACAAATGCCGTCCTGATTTGGGCGGCATTATTTTTATGTTGATGTTTTTTGAATGTTGTGGTATAATGGATGATGGTATTTTATGTGGAGTAAGTAATAGAAATAAGGTGTAGATATGAACAGAAAAAAAACCGTTGTAAAGGTGGGCACTTCGAGCCTTACTTATGAGAACGGAAAAATCAACTACCGCCGCATTGAGGCGCTTTGCAAGACGATTTGCGATTTGCACAACAGCGGCGAGGATATTTTGCTTGTATCCTCGGGCGCATTGGGTGTTGGAATGGGCAAGATGTGTCTTTCGCGCCGCCCGACCGACATCAAAAAGAAGCAGGCGCTTGCCGCTTTAGGTCAGTGCGAGCTTATGTTTATGTACGACAAGCTCTTCGGTGAGTACAACCACAACGTAGCGCAGATTCTTTTGACATACGACGCGGTTGAAACCGAGAGCAAACGCCAAAATATCAACAACACAATCGACGAGCTGCTGAATATGGATATCATCCCTGTTATCAACGAGAACGACACCGTTGCGGTTGACGAGCTCGAGGGCAACAACTTCGGCGATAACGATATGCTGTCGGCGATTGTATCGAGGATTGTCGAGGCCGACAGGCTTGTAATCCTGACAGACATTGACGGACTTTACGACGCTAATCCGCGCGAAAATCCCGACGCGAATAAGATTAATGTGGTCGAAAAAATCGACAAGAGCATTATGGATATGGCGGCAGGCTCAGGCTCAAACCGCGGCACAGGCGGAATGGTAACAAAGCTTCACGCGGCAGATTACGCCACAAAGCGCGGCATTGAGGTCCATGTAATCAACGGCTCTAACCCCGAGAACCTATACAAGGTATTCGAGGGCGAAGCACCGGGAACGGTGTTTAAGAGAATTGAAAATTAAAAATGGATAATGGATAATTAAGGGCGGGCTCTGCCCGCACCCGAATTTATAGTAATGCAGAGCAATTAATAAACTATACTCTCTTTACAAAATGATTGCTATCGGAAATGTTTATGGCAAGGGCAAGCCTTGCCACTACAATAAAACCTATAAGTTACATTGTAGTGGCGACCCTTGCGGTCGCCAAAAGTCAGCACGATATTAATTCATTCGGGAATTAAACGTTTCGGAAAAACCAACTTCTATTCCCGACCGAAATTATCCATTATCAACTATCCATTATCAATTAATAAAAGAGGGGAGATAACCTATGACAACTCTTGAAATTATGGGCGCAAAGGCTAAGGAAGCCTCGCGCTTTCTGATGACGGCAGGCTCTAAAAAGGACGACGCGCTGCTCGCGATTGCGAAGGCGCTCAGAGAGCACAGCGAAGAAATTATCAAAGCGAATTCCATTGACATAAAAAACGGCGAGGAAGCAGGACTTACCGTATCGCTCCTCGACCGATTAAGACTTGACGAAGCGCGTATTGAGGGCATGGCTGTCGGCGTTGAGCAGGTTGCGGCTCTCCCCGACCCCGTCGGCAGAGTTCTCGACGGCAGAACCCTCAAAAACGGGCTTAAAATTCAGAAGGTTAGCGTACCGATGGGCGTTATCGGAATTATCTACGAGGCTCGTCCCAACGTTACCTCAGACGCGGCGGCACTCTGCCTTAAGGCAGGCAACGCCGTTATTCTCCGCGGCGGCAAGGAAGCGATTAACTCTAACACCGCGATTATGGCGGTTATGCGCGAAGCTGTTAAAAATGTCGGCTTCCCCGAGGACTGCGTAGCCCTCGTGACCGACACCACTCGCCAAAGCGCTACCGAGCTTATGCAGCTTTCCGAGTACCTCGACGTTCTCATTCCGCGCGGCGGAGCAGGACTTATCAAGAGCGTTGTAAACAACTCTAAAGTACCTGTAATCGAGACAGGCGTGGGCAACTGCCACGTTTATGTTGACGACAGCGCCGACATCAAGATGGCGGCTGACATTGTATTTAACGCAAAAACCTCGCGCCCCTCGGTATGCAACGCGATTGAAACCGTGCTTGTTCATAAGGATATTGCCGACAAGGCATTGCCTGCAATTAAGGCCGAGCTCGACAAGATGAATGTTGAAATCCGCGGCTGCGAGAGGACAAAGCAAATCCTCGGCGACAGCATTATCCCTGCGACTGAGGACGACTACGCGAGAGAATTCCTCGACTATATACTCGCAATTAAGGTTGTGGACAGCATTGACGACGCTATTGCGCATATCGCAAAGTACAGCTCTGGTCACAGCGAGAGCATTGTGACGAGCGACTACCGCAACGCGAATAAATTCACCTCATGCGTTGACTCGGCGGCGGTTTACGTTAACGCGTCAACACGCTTTACAGACGGCGGCGAGTTCGGTCTCGGCGCGGAAATCGGTATTTCCACCCAAAAGCTCCACGCGAGAGGCCCTATGGGCTTAAACGAGCTGACCAGCAGCAAGTACGTTATCCACGGCGACGGTCAAATCAGATAAGCAGGTACATCAGCGCAAGCAGCAGCGACGGATCGCTGTTTTCGTCGCTGAGCAAAAGGATAAGCGCGAGAATTACGCTCTTTTCCTTGTCCTTGAACAGCGTTTCTATCAGCCCTGCTTTTTCGGGCTTTGGATTTGATTTTATTTCTTTTTCAGAATTATTTATATTCGGAAGCTCCGCCTTTTGTTCCTCTTTAACCTCGGGCTTTGGCTTGGGTTTTTCGGGCTCGCGGACAGTCTCGGCACGTTCCTTCACGACGCGCGGACGGCTTATCTGCTGGGCGCGGCGGAACGCTTCTTCCTCAAATCCGGGCATAACACACCTGCTTTCCTGAACATTTACAGATTAAAAATACCGCTGTCCTTAATCAGCGGAATTATCCTTACAAGCTTCATAAGGCGCTGCGCACGGTCGAGCTTTTGCTGCTTTTCCTCGCTCAGAAACGGTCTGAGCGCGTGTAACAGACGGCTCACGTCGTCATCCTCGGAAAAGCCGCTAATCATCGGCGCAAACTTTGTCAATGCGCTCATCAGCTCACCGTTTGCACCACTCACAATAGGAGCAGGCGCAGGCGGCGGAGAGCTTGGCTGACTTACGGGGCTATCCCCCGACAGCCCAAGCTGAGCGCCTAAGCCCTGCAGCTGCTTAAGCGCCTCGGGATCGCTTAAAATTTTATTTATTTTATCCTGAATATCCGACATTTAGGCATCTCCTATTTATCGCTCAGCAGCTTCATAATCGCCTTTGCCTGGGGAGAATTTAATACCTGCTTTGTCTTTTCCGGATCCGACAGCACGGCGTTAAACTGCTTTGCTTCCTCGCTGTCGGCGTTTTTCAGCAGGCTTTGCACATCTCCTTTTTGCGCGGCTGAGGTTATCTCGTTTGACGAAACCCCGAGCTTTTTTGAAAGCTGAGATAAAAGCTTATTTATATTTTCAGACACAAAAACCACCTCACGATATACTATGCAGCTAATAGTATTTTAGAACGGAGAATTTTATGCGTATTTTGGTTGTATCGGACTCCCACGGAGATTACCGCAGCTTAAAAAAGGCGATTGCCGCCCAGCCGACCGCCGAAGTTATCGTACACTGCGGCGACGGCGCGAATGAGGTTGAATCGCTCAAAATCGACTTCCCCGAAAAGCAGCTTATCGCCGTTCGCGGAAACTGCGACTGGTCGAGTATGCTGCCGCCTACCGAGGTTGCACAGGTCGGCGGAAAAAGGCTTTTCGTCACCCACGGACACCTATATCAGGCAAAATTCACCATCTATAATATGATTTGCGCCGCAAGGGAGGAAAAGGCAGACATTCTCCTCTACGGTCACACCCACTGCGCTATGAACGAGTACGACGACGGACTGTATATTATGAACCCCGGCTCGTGCCACGGCTACGGCGCAACCTACGGATACATCGACATCACCGACAAGGGTGATATCGTCACCAACATTGTAACGATTAAATAACTATGAACACAGATTATAAGCCCGGCGGAAAAGCCGCGGACATAATAAAAAATATAACTGAATCGGGCAGGCTTCCCCACGCCTTTATCATCGAGGGCGGCGGCGATGAAGCCGCTGAGCTTGCAAAGTATCTTTCGGCTTTTGCGGTATGCTCAGAGCAGGACAAGCCCTGCGGACACTGCAAAAACTGCGTTAACGCTTTTGCAAAAACCCACGCGGATATTACCTACGTTTATCCCGACAGCACAAGCAAGAGCAAGACGCTTACAATTGACAGAATCCGCGAGCTGATTAAGGACGCGTACATTATGCCGAACGACTCGGACTCGAAGGTTTATATCTTCGAAAACGCCGACAGCGTTTTCTCCGAGATAACGCAAAACGCCTTTTTAAAGCTCCTTGAAGAACCGCCGAAGGGCGTGTACTTTATTCTGCTTTGCCAAAGCGCAAAGGGGCTGTTGCCGACGATAATCTCGCGCTGCTCGATGATTAATTTGGGCGGCGAGGCAGAGATTAACGAAGAAGCGCAAAAAGCCGCGGAGGAAATCATAAACGGCATAATTTCGCTCAGCGAGTACGATTTGCTTTTGGCGCTGCGTTCACTTGCGGACAAATCGCTTGCCGACGATATTCTGCGCGCAGTTAAGCTGATTTTATTCGACGCGGTAACGGTACTGTCGGGCGCGAAGGCTTCACATAAACCCGAGCTTGCAAAAAAGCTGTCATCGCGCTTTACGCGAAAAAAGCTGCTCGATATGATAGAGCTCACGGACAGCTCAAAATACAAACTTAAACAAAACATCAACATAAATCTCCTGACAACACAGTTGTGCGGAGAATACAGGAGGATCTCATGGCAGAGGTAATCGGAGTAAGATTTAAAGAGGTTGGCAAGGTTTACTACTTTGACCCCATCGGCAACAAGCTGAGCGCCGGTGACAAGGTTATTGTAGAGACTGCGCGCGGACTTGAGTGCGGCGAGGTTGCCACCCCTAACAAGACAATAGACGACGGCGAGCTTAACCATCCGCTTAAGCCCCTTATCCGCATCGCGACTGAAGCCGACCTTAACAAGGTTGCCGAAAACAAGCTTAAGGAAAAGGAAGCTTTCAGAATTTGCGAGCAGAAAATTGCAAATCACAAGCTCGAAATGAAGCTTGTAAACGTAGAGTACACCTTTGATAACAACAAAATCATCTTTTACTTTACCGCCGACGGCAGGGTTGACTTCCGCGCATTGGTAAAGGATTTGGCTTCGGTTTTCAGAACAAGAATTGAGCTAAGGCAAATCGGCGTCAGGGACGAGGCAAAAATGCTCGGCGGCTTGGGAATTTGCGGCAGACCTTTCTGCTGCTGCGGCTTTATGGGCGAGTTCCAGCCGGTATCAATCAAGATGGCAAAGGAGCAGGGGCTTTCGCTCTCCCCTACCAAAATTTCGGGAACCTGCGGAAGGCTTATGTGCTGCCTTAAGTACGAGCAGGAAGCCTACACCGACTTAATCAAGCGCACTCCGAAGGTCGGAGCGATTGTAAAAACCCCCGACGGCAAGGGCTTGGTGGTCGAAAACAACCTTATCGCGCGCACGCTTAAGGTAAAGCTCGACAACACTCCCGACGACGTTGCGCCGAAGCAATTCCCGGTTAAGCAGTGCAGAATTATCAAGGACGGCTACATTAAGATTGACAAAAAAGAGATGGAAAAGCTTTCCGGCTTGGAATGACAGACGGATTTCCAACATAAAATTCACTAAAACACTTGCATTTAAAAAATTATATGTTAAAATAAAAGTATAATAATGAAGGAGGTTACGATCTATGGCATATGTTATTAACGATGAGTGCATTATGTGCGGTGCTTGTGCTGACGAGTGTCCCTGCAATGCTATCTCTGAGGGCGACGGTAAGTATGTAATCGACGCTGACACCTGCGCTGATTGCGGCGCTTGTGCAGAGGCTTGTCCCGTTGGTGCTCCCCAGCAGGGCTAATCTGCCAAACAGATTGTACATAAACGTCAAAGAAGCGGCAAGGTTTATTCCTTGCCGTTTTTATTTTTGCTTGCCTGAGAGCCCCTAAAGTAGTATAATAAGCTATATAACCGATAAAGGACTTGCTATGAACAATATTCACCTTGAACCTTTGGGGAACGGAGTGAAAATCTACGTTTCCGAAAGCTATCATTTTTCTACGGACACAATACTTTTGGCGGATTTTTCAAAGCCTAAGCCCGGCAAAAAATGCGCCGATTTGGGCACAGGCTGCGGCACTATCCCCCTGCTCTGGCTGAAAGGCGACAAAAGCCTGAAAATCGACGCGGTTGAGCTTCAGCAAAACGCCTGCAAGCTTGCCGAAAAAAGCGTGGAGCTTAACGGCTTTGCCGATAATATGAAAATAATTAACGCCGATTTGCGCGAGTTAAACGGCATACTTCCGCTCGGCTGCTACGACCTTGTTGTGTGCAATCCGCCGTACAAGCTCGGCGGCTCGGGTATTCAGAACCCCGAAAGCTCAAAGCTTATCGCACGCCATGAAAGCGAATGTACGCTTGACGACATCTGCAAGACCGCTTCAAAGCTTTTGCAGTTCGGCGGAAGGTTCTGCGTTTGCCAGCGCCCCGAAAGGCTTGCGGACGTTATGGAAGGTATGCGCAGATTTGACATTGAGCCCAAGCGGCTCAGGCTTGTTCAGCAGAGAAAAAGCAAGCCGCCCAAGCTGTTTTTGCTTGAAGGCAGGAGAAGCGGAAAACGCGGTTATCTCGACGTTATGCCCACGCTGTTTATCGAGGACGAAAGCGGCAACTTTTCAGATGAAATGATGGAAATTTACGGCGACTACAAATCGGAGGTGAGCTCATAATGAGCGGAATTTTATACGTAACCGGCACGCCGATAGGCAATTTGTCCGACCTCTCGCCCAGAGCGGCGCAGACGCTTGAACAGGTCGATTTTATCGCCGCCGAGGACACGCGCGTAACACTTAAGCTGCTCAACCACCTCGGAATAAAAAAGCCGATGATTAGCTACTACGAGCACAACAAACGCGAGCGCGGAGAGATTATCTGCGCCAAGATTGAAGCAGGCGAAAACTGCGCGATTGTCACCGACGCAGGTATGCCATGCATTTCCGACCCCGGCGAGGATTTGATTAAGCTGTGCGAGGAGCGCGGAATTAAAACCGTGGTTATCCCCGGACCGAGCGCGGTTGTGTCGGCGCTTGCGGTGTCGGGCTTGGAGACAGGCAGGTTTTGCTTTGAGGGCTTTTTGAGCGTTAACAAAAAGAGCCGCAACGAACATTTACAGAGCCTTAAAAACGAGCGCAGGACGATGATTTTTTACGAGGCTCCGCACAAGCTGCCTGCTACCCTGCGCGACTTGTACTCAGCCTTTGGCGACCGTAAATTAAGCATTGTGCGCGAGCTTACGAAAATCCACGAGGAAGTTATCCGCACCACAACCAAGTACGCCGCCGAAAACTATGCCGACGGAAGCGTTAAGGGTGAGCTTGTGCTCGTGCTCGAAGGCGCTAAGGAGAGCGAAACAGAGGAAAATTACACCCTCGAATACGCCGTAGAGCTTGCGAAAAAGCTGATTGAAAACGGCGAGAAGCCCACCGCCGCCGCCAAAAGCGCTGCCGAGATGACGGGCTTTAAGAAAAACGAAATTTACAGGGAGCTGTTGTGATGACCTACGATTCAGCGCTTGAAAAAATACATTCACTGCTGACCTTCGGCTCGCGCCCGGGGCTTGACAGGATGCGAACGCTTTTGTCGGAGCTCGGCAATCCGCAGGACAAGCTTAAATACATCCACGTCGCAGGCACAAACGGCAAAGGCTCTGTCTGCGCAATGCTGTCGTCGGCATTGGTCGAGGCAGGGTACAAAACCGGACTGTTTATCTCGCCCTACATCACGGATTTCAGAGAGAGAATCCAGATTGACAACGTGCCCGTCAGCAAAGAAACTCTAACGGATGCGGTTGAAAAAACCTTCCCCATCGTCGAGCGCCTGCGCGAAAACGGCACGATAATCACCGAGTTTGAGTACGTAAACGCCCTGCAGTTTTACATTCACGCAAAAGAGGGCTGCGACCTCGTTGTGCTCGAAACAGGTATGGGCGGTCTGCTCGACTGCACAAACGTGATTAAGCCGCCGCTGTGCTCGGTAATCACGACAATCGGGCTCGACCACACCGCGGTTTTGGGCGATACAATCGAAAAAATTGCAGAGCAAAAATGCGGAATTATAAAGCTCGGTTCCCTTGCGGTAACGTCAAAACAGGACGGCCGCGCGATGGCTGTGATTGAGCAGACGGCTGACAGCCTTAAAGTGCCGCTGATAAAAAGCGAAAGCGTAAGGCTTGACATTATCTCGCAGTCGCTAAAGGGCAGCTTGGTAAAATATAACGGCGAGGAATTCCTGCTGAAATTGTCGGGAAATCACCAGATTGAGAACGCAAAAACCGCCTTGGCGGCGATTGAAGCGCTCAACCAAAAGGGACTTATAAAGCTTAGTGACAGCGAAATTGCCGCAGGCTTCGGCAAGGCGGTAAACCCTGCAAGGCTTGAAATGCTGAGCGAAAATCCAACCGTACTTCTCGACGGAGCGCACAATCCAAACGGAATTGAAGCGCTGAAAAACGCTGTAAAAACCTTCCTCCCAAATAAAAAGATAATCTGCGTTACGGGAATGCTCGCGGACAAGGACATCGACAGCTCGATTGAGCTTTTGAGCGGAGTTTTCGCAAAGGTCTACACCGTGCCCGTCAACAACCCGAGGGCAATTTCCGCTGAAGAACTCGCGGAAAAATTCCGCTCTGCCTGCGCGGATACAAAGAGCTTTAATTCTCCACAAGCCGCGTTTGACACGGCGTTTCGTGAGGCAAAGGAGAACGGCTGTGCAGTGCTGATATGCGGCTCACTATACCTTGCAGGAGAAATAAGGCCGTACATAATCGAAAAAATTAAATAACCGACAGAATAAAACAAACTTTTCACGCTATACTAACTATTATAAGTATAGCGTTATTTTTTTGAAAAGGAATGTTAAAATGCTGAAAACAGAGTTTAACAACAACACCCTGACGGTGTACCTCGACGGCGAAATCGACCACGATTCCGCCTGCAAAATCCGCCAAAGAATTGACTGCTCGGCACGCTCGCTGTGCCCAAGGCTTTTGTGTATGAATTTTGAGAAGGTCAGCTTTATGGACTCGTCGGGAGTAGGGCTTGTGATGGGGCGGTACAGGCAGATGAAGCTGCTCGGCGGCAGCCTGAGAGTAACAAACGTGCCCGACAGAATTTACCGGATTTTTGCGATGTCGGGACTTGAAGAACTGGGGGTGTTGAGATGAAAACAGTCAACCAAATGAGGCTCAGCTTTCCGTCAAAGAGCCGCAACGAAGCTTTCGCACGCAGCGCGGTGTCGGCGTTCATAACCGCGCTCGACCCCACCTTGAGCGAGCTTAACGACCTTAAAACCGCCGTGTCCGAGGCTGTGACAAACTGCATTGTCCACGGCTACAGGCGACAAAGCGGCACGGTTTACATATTCGCGTCCGTCAAAGATGACAACACCGTAACGGTAAAAATCCGCGACAAGGGCGTGGGAATTGAGGACATCAAGCAGGCTATGCAGCCGCTGTTTACGACCTCGCCCGAGGAAGAACGCGCAGGGCTGGGCTTTGCGGTAATGCAGAGCTTTTGCGACAAGGTGAGGGTAAATTCCGCGCCCGGCAAGGGCACGACCGTCACCCTGATTAAGAAAATCGGCGCGGATGAATAAGGACGAATTTGCCAAAAGCCACCTTGGGCTTGTGCACTCGCTTTGCAGCCGTTTTAGCGGCAAGGGCATTGAGTACGACGAGCTGTACTCGGCAGGCTGTCTGGGGCTTGCAAAGGCGATAAATAACTTTGACGACAGCCGCGGCTTGCAGTTTTCAACCTACGCCTTCCCCGTCATTATGGGAGAGTTAAAGCGGCTGTTCCGCGACGGCGGAGCGGTAAAGGTCAGCCGCTCATTAAAGGAGCTGTCGCTTAAAATAAACAAGCTAAACAACGAAAGCGAGCTAAAAAACGGCAGGGAGCTGAGCGTTTCGGAGCTTGCGGAAAAGCTCGGCGTCACCCCCGAAAAAATCGCAGAGGCGGTGTGCAGCGCGCAGCCTACGGTGTCGATAAATTCCGAGGACGAAAATGCCGCCGCGCCCGAGATTCCGTCGCCCGACATTCAGTATGAAATCACCGAACGGCTAAGCCTTGCCGCGGCGATTGAAAGCCTTGAAGAAAACGACAAAAAAATAATCAACCTGCGCTACTACAGGAGTAAAACGCAGGTTGAAACCGCAAAAATATTAAATATGACACAGGTGCAAATCAGCCGGCGGGAAAAGAAAATCCTGTCCCTCATCAGGCAGAAAATGAGCGGTTAGTTCATAAATTCAAGCACCTTGTTCATAAAAGCTTTGTCGAGCTTCATCGCCTTTTCGGTATCAATTCCGCCGTAAAAATCGTCGAGCGCCTTTTGCGGAATATCGCCGTCATAGACCTTGTTCATATCGTTCAGCTCGCTTTGCAAATCCGCCATATACTTTGCGGATTCCGCGCTCAGCCACATATTCGCGTGACCGTCGCGGCAGCTCTCGCTGACCTTGAAAAAGCTCGCGTTTGAGTTTGTGATATCATCCTCGTGCGAGTAAATGCTCAGGTTATACGGAATTGTGCTGTCGTTACCGCCGTAGCAAATCAAAATCGGCGTGTCGGTTGAATTTATCGACTGTGCCGCCGTGTCGTCGGCGTCGTCTCCGAAGGTAAAGCGGTTTTGCAGGTACAAAAACGGATACTGAATATCCGCCAAAATGCCGACATAATCCTTTGCCTTGCCGTGCATTGTCTGCACCGGCGAATCAAACCCCGACAGGCTTATCGCGGCTTTAACGTCCGCCTCGTCAAGCACGGAAGCGACGGCGTAACCGCCGAGACTGTGGCCGTAAAGATAAACAGGCAGGCTTTTGGTCTCGTCCGTCTCCTTGGCGTAATTAATCGCAGAAAGCAAATCACGCTTTGACTGCTGAAGTCCCACGGTACTGCCGCCCTCGCTTTTGCAGACTCCGGTCGCGTCGTAGGCAAGCGCCATATAGCCGTTTTCGGTGAAAAATTTAATCTCCGCAAGGTGACGGTCGCTGCTGCTGTTCATCCCCGGCGCGATAATTACAATTCCTTTGGGGTTTTTGGCGGAATAGAGATAACCGCTGAGCTTGTTTTCGCCGGATTTAAAGCTGATTTCGTTTCGACTCAGGCTCACGCCCGAAAGAGAATAGGATATTTCAACATAGTTGTCGAGCGAATCTACGCGGTGAAAAAGCACGCCGAAAATGACCACGGAGGCTATCATCGACAGCGCGGTGAATACAAAGATAATCAGAAGGAAAAAGCCGATCACCCTCTTTGGCGAAATATGTAGCTTTTTATTTTTCACGGCTTTCACCTCTATTATTCCTCAAAATTGAATGATTAATCACTGAAAAGAAAAAAGAGAACGGTTCGCTCTCTTTTCTTTTTATTTGTTCAAATCTTTTAAAAACTCGATTATGGTGTTGTCGTATTTTTCGGGCGCGTTAACCCTTACGCGCGAATGTCTGCCCTTTTCAAACCAGACAAGGCGCTTGTTCGGTGACTTGCACTTTTCAAAAAGCTTTTCCGCCTGGTCGGGGGTAGAGTAGGTGTCCTGCCTGCTGTGAATAAAAAGTATCGGCTTTTTAAGCCTGTCAATGCGGTTAATCGGGCCGTCCGAGGTGACGTTCGCGTGAGAAAAAATCCGCATATACATAAACACCAGCCACGAAAAAATAACCTTCGGGCGGTGGTCCTCAATCATATGGTTCTTGAACGACTCGGCAAAGTTTACGTACATTCCGTCGGCGCACATTCCCTCGATGTAATCGGGGCAGTTTTCGTCGCAAAGCGCGAACAAAGCGACAGACGAGCCTATGCAAATTCCGTGCAGAAATACCGCCTTGTTGTGAAGCTCTTCAACGAGCAGACGGCTCCAGCACTGCATATCAGCATACTCGCGGTAGCCCAGACAGCAGAAAACTCCGTCGGAATATCCGTGCGCGCGGTTGTCAACCACAAGCACGTTATAGCCTGCCCTGCGGTAGGGCTCGGCAAAGTAGTAGGAGTATTTGAGCGACTCCATTCTGCCTGCGATTACAATAGCCGCTTTCTCGCCGCCGAAGTCAAAATACTCGCCCACAAGGCGGTATCTTCCGCTTTTTATCTCGACCTCGCGCATATAATCCGAGTAGAGCTCTCCCCACTCAAGACCTTCGTGGTACATTCCTGCGTACTCGTCGTCATTTTCGGGGAGCAAAACGTCCCTTCCCCATTTCTTTTTTGAGGTTCTGACAAGCAGAATCGTGTAAATTACGCCTGCAATCACAATTTCGGGAATTACAAACCCGAACAAAACCACAAGCAAAATTATCCAAATCCAAGTGTTCATAGTACCTCTTTAACAAAGTCCGATTATCAGGCGGTAATGCTTTTGTCCGCCGTCGATAAACTCAACGTCGAGCAGGGGGAATTCTTCCTCAAGCCTGTCGCGCAGTTCGTCGGTCTGTTCCTCTGTAACACCGTCGCCGTAAAAGACAACGCAGGTTTCCTTATCGTCAATATCGGGCACAAGCTTCATTCCGTCGATTATGCCGCTGCACCAATCCTTTGACACGCAGACAAGCTCGCCGTTAAGCAGCACGATATCCTCGCCCTTACGGCAGGTCAGCTCGTGGTATGTGTAGTCGCGCGTCGCGGTGGTTTCAACCAAGGTAGAAACGTCCTGCAAGCCGCTTTTCATCGAGCTTATGCGGTATTCGGGCTTGTCGTCGGGCACGTCCATCGCAATCGCGAAGTAGCCCTCGGCAACGCTCTTTGTAGGCAGAATTGTGACGTTCTTTTTGCCGCTGATTTCAAGCGCCTGTCCGGCCGCCAAAATCACGTTTTTATTGTTCGGCATAACAACAATATAGTCCGCGTCAATCAGCTCGAACGCCTCTATAAACTCCTGTGAGGAAGCGTTCATCGTGTCCTCGCAGTTTATAACAACATCCGTTCCGAGCTGCTCAAACAGCGTTTTGAGCCCCTCGCCGTTTACGACCGACACCATCGCAAGCTGTTTGTGCGGAAGCTTTTTAGGCTCGATTTTTTTCTTGAGCACCTCGTTGTGCTGAAGCTGCATATTCTCCATCTTAAAGGTCAAAAACTCGCCGTATTCCTGGCTGAGCGCGATGACCTTGGCAGGCTTAAGCGTGTGGATATGAACCTTTACGCGCCTGCCGTCCTGAACCGCGACAAGCGAGTTGCCGTAAACGCTTATGTCCTCGATAAAGGTGCTGAGCTTAAAGCGCTGGGTGTATTTTTCGCTTTTAAGAAGCTGCAAAATGAATTCCATGCAGTAGCCGTCCTCAAAGCTTGAATGTTCGTTAAACAGCGAAAAGTCAATTTCCTTTGCAGGGGAAGGCGTGGTATGCTCATTTGTAATTTTCTTTTCGTTCGTACGGTACACGTCGCCGTAGAGGTACTTTAACATTCCCTCAAAGATATAAATAAAGCCCTGTCCGCCGCTGTCAATAACGCCGGCTTCCTTCAGCACGTCGAGCATTTCGGGAGTGTAGGAAAGCGTCTTTTTCATCTCGGCAATATACATAGCGAGGATTTCCTCGATGGATGAGTTCCTCGTAATCTGCCCTCTGATGTGCTCAATTCCCTCTCTCGCGACCGTCAGCATTGTGCCCTCAACGGGCTTAACAACCGCGTCATAAGCGGTGCGGTAGCCTCTGATAAGCGCGTTTCGAAGCTCTCCCGGGCCTGCAAAGGCACAGCGCGCAAGCTCGGTTGAAACGCCCTTGAAAAACTGCGACAAAATTACGCCTGAGTTTCCCCTTGCACCGAGCAGCATACCCTCGCTGAGGGTTTTTGCATACAGCCCGATTGCGGCGTTTGTCTTTGCGTATTTAATTCCGTTGCCAAGGGTGAGGCACATATTTGTACCCGTGTCGCCGTCCGGCACGGGAAAGACATTGAGCTCATTGACCTCGGTTTCATATTTGCTGAGGTTTTGAAGTCCGTTTTTGAGCATATTCTCAAACCGGACTCCGTTTATTTTTCTGTTCCTCATATAATCATTTCCTTAAAGGTTATCCCTGTGCGTCAATCAATTTTTGAACGAGGGCTTTTTCGGTTTCGAGCCCCTTTGAAATCGGCTTGCCTACATAGTAAGCCGCCATAAGTCCGGGGCCTACGTTAACGCCGCAGAAGGGATATACGTCAACGATAATAACATCCTTGGGCTTGAAGCGCTCGATAATCATATCCCTGTACTTTTCGGCAGGGGCAAGGCGGTTTGTCTGAGCGATAAAAATTGTCTGCTCGGACGGATTTTCGATTGTATTTTCGATGTAATCGAGCAGTACGGCATACGCCTTTTTAGCGCCCTTTACCTTGCCGATTACGGTTGTAAGTCCGTTGTAGTCAAACTCACCGATAGGCTTGATTCCGGCAAGCTTGCCGAAGAACGCCTTTGAGTGGGTAAGTCTGCCCTTTTTGGCGACGAAGCTGAGGTCGTCGAGCCAGCCGCACTGGTGAACGCGGTTTTTGTTTTCCTCAATATACGCCGCGGCTTCCTCTGCGGAATGTCCGTTTTCTCTGAGCTTTGCGGCGAGAATTACGAGAAGTCCGTGGGCAATACTGAATCTCAGAGAGTCGATAAGAATAATCTTTGCGTCGGGGTAGCTTTGAAGCACCTGCTTTTTTGCCTGAGTCGCAAAGTCAAATGCACCCGAAATTGCGCCCGAGATTGTAATAGCCAGAACGTCCTGACCGTTTTTTACGCACTCCTCAAAAGCCCTTGCGAACTCGTCAACGTTCGGCGGAGCTGTGGTGTAGCCGTCAGGATTTTTGCTCAAATCCTTATAGAACTGCTCGCGGTTTGTTTTGTTCCAGTTCAAAAACTCGCTTTGCTCGGTTTTATCGGGCAGGGTAACGTGGCCGTTTACCGTGATAACGTCGTATTCCTTTTTGAGTTTTTCACCGAGGTCGCACGAAGCGTCGGAAATTATAGCAAATTTATTCATCGTATCTCTCCTTAAAAATATTTTGCTGAAAAGTTGATTAATCCCTGTTTTGTCTGTTCTCCGCCTGCGGCGTACTCTACAATGTGCTGCGAGCCCTCAACGGTGATAAGCTCCTTCGGAAGGGCGCAGGCGTTGTAGTTTTTAAGTCCGTATTCATACGGCACTGTGGTGTCGCCCGTAGCGTGAATAAACAGCGCAGGGACTTTGGTTTTCTTAAGCGAATCTCCGCATTGTTTGTAAATATCCTCTTTAAGCTCAATTCGGGCAAGCAGCCTGATTATCGGGATGACAAGTACGGGCGGAATCATCCGCTTGCGGCTGTCGTAGTAAAGCTGGTCTCCGACCGACGAAAACGCGCAGTCAATCACCATTCCCTTTACCTTTTCCGACTTGATTTTGTCGGAGGAATAGGCAATTGCCGAGCTGCCCATTGACGAGCCGTATAGCATAATTTTTTCTATGCCGGGCTTTGCTTCCTCGTACTCTATCCACTTCAAAATATCGTACTGCTCGATAATTCCCAAGCCGCCGCGCTTTCCGCCGCTCTCGCCGTGGGCGCGCTGGCAGATAAAAAGCATATTGCAGCCCAAGTCGTACAAATGCCTCGCCTGCAGGCAAAAATTGCTTATGGGGTTTCCGCGGTAGCCGTGGACAAAAATTACGGTTTTGTCCGATTGGTTGTCGAGGTAATCGCCGTACATAATCTCGCCGTCGCGCGCGGTAATGCTGACCTTTTCGGTAATTCTGCTCCTGATAAAGCCGTCCGCCTCGATAAGCTCGTCCATATAAGGCTCATAACGCGAGCCGATGAGCTCCTGCCTTGTCAGAACCCTGCTGTTCTCCTTGCGCGAAAAAATCATACGGTAAAGCAGCGCGGCAGGCGCCACCGCAAAGATAATGTACAACGCAATAAGCCCGAGCGCAATATAAAGAAATATCATTTTATCATCTCTTATTTATCAATCTGTCCGCCGTTGCCGCCCTTTAGCATGCTGTGCCACATCGAGCGGATATACTCCTCCTGAGTGCTGCGTTTTTCACCGAACACACATTCATACGCGAAGTGCTCGCAGTTGTTGTGAAGGATATTGTAGCCGCCCTGTCCGATTTTTGAACGCGCGGTTTCAACGGTTTTTTCGGGAGGTATACGGCGCTTTTTCTCCTTGCGGTCAAGCACTGCCGTCTCGACGATTTTTCCGCTTGAAAATTCGTCGATGTCTACAGCTCCGACTGTGATGTTTTGGTTTTTCTCCTTAAATTCCGGCAAAGGCGGATAGCCGAACTGGATAACCTCGTCCTCGCTGACAAAAATGCCGTAGTGGAAAAACGAGCCTATGGCAATGCGTATCATATCTCCGCTTTTGCAGTCGACAGGCTGCCACTTCATTTGAGCTTTCCTCCGATGTAATCCGCGGCGTCGCCTACGGTTTTGAACGTATCGACGCCCGTGTCGTCGTCAAAGCGGATGTTAAACACCTCTTCAATCGCGATTACAAGGTAGAGCACGTTGACCGAGTTCAGTCCCAAGTCCTCGGAGAGCCTTGTGTTTTCGTCAGCCGCCCCTATTTTATCCGCGTTGCCGCCGTCTGCGACAAGCAGGATGTCCTTTAGCTTAACAATTATTTCTTCTTTACTCAGCATTTTTTATATCTCGCAATCTTCATACTCGGAGTTCTGTCAAAGTCGCTGTCGCGCACCTCAATGCGGTTTACGCGCTCAAAGGCAGGCAGGGTTTCGTTGACCTTTTGAAGCTCCGAAATGATAAATTCTTTTTCGTTTTCCAAATTCATTTTAGCGGTTACGGTTTTTCTCGGCACGACCTCGAGAGCCAAGATGTGTTTTCCGCCGTCGTCAATGTCCTCAAACACCTGCGAATCCTGAATAAACGGCAGGGCGTTAAACTTTTTCTCAAGCTCCGCAGGAGATACATTCTCTCCGCTGGGCAAAACGATAATCTCCTTGATTCTGCCGGTGATGTAAAGCAAGCCGTTCTCGTCGATTTTTACGAGGTCGCCGGTCTTAAACCAGCCGTCCTCATATACGTCCGCTTCATCCTCGCCTATGTAGCCGTCCATCATATTTTTGCCCTTAAGCCACAGCTCGCCGTCTACGATTTTAAGCTCCTGATTCGGGAAGGGATAGCCGACCGAATCGGGGAATTTAAGGCTTTCGGGATTGCCCGACACCAAATTTGCCGACTCGGTAAGTCCGTAGCCCGGCAAAAGCTTGATTCCGAGCTTGTCGTACTCCTGAACGAGGTACGGCGGAACAGCCGCCGCTCCTGCTATGATGGTTTTCATATCGTCTCCGAGCATATTTTTGCCGAACTGCTTTGACAGCGTAAGCGCCATCTCGGCAAGTGCCGGAACCATAACCATAATCGTCGGCTTAAACACCGCGGTATCGCGGAACATATCCTTGTTGTTTTTGCAGATAAACAGAGTGCTGCCGGTGTAGAGCGAGGTCATCAGGTTGCGGATAAGTCCGAACACGTGCGACAGGGGAAGCACGAGCAGATACCTCTGGTTGAATACATCGTGAACGCCGTAGCAGCCGTTGACCGTGCCCTGCATAACCGCGCCGTTTGAAAGCATAGCGCACTTGCTCTTGCCTGTCGTGCCACCTGTGAACATCATAACGCAGGGCGTTTTCGCCTCGCACTTTACCATTGGCGACGGCACATCCGAAGTCTCGGTAATCTCGATAAAGCCGATGTGACCGAGCTTATCCTTTGCAAGCGAAACGCTCTCCTCAAGCGAGCCCTGATATACAACTGCGGAAATTCCGAACTTCATACAGCAGCCGAAAACCGCGGTTTTGTCGAGGTGGGCAGGCATAATTACCGCCGTCAGTCCGAGGGTTGTAACCGCGATAAACGCCTTTACAAAGTCGTAGGAGTTCTGCGCGAGGATTGCTACCCTTTTGTGTTCATCATCTGTTTTTTCGAGCAGCAGAGTTCTGAACTTTGCCGCGTCATCTTCAAGCTCTGAATATGTATGGGAAGTTTCATTGTCCTGAATTGCGGCTATATCCGCGAATTCTTTAACACAGCTTTCCCACATTTCGCTTACGCTTTCGCGCTCGATAATCCGCGCAAAATCCACGGGCTTTGTGTAAGGTCTGAATCTTTCTCTTGTATCGGTAATCATAATTATCTCCTTAATCAGCTAAATTCTTAAGCTGTTCTTCTCTTTTGTAAAGCAGCCTTGCAGCCGCGTCAATCTGCGCGAAGGTGGGGCGTTCGCCGTAGAGCTCGGTTACGCTTACCCTCTCGCCTACGACCACGTGAAGCCTGCTGAAAAAGCTCTTTTTCGGCTTGATGTAAACAGGCACAATAGGCGCTCCGCTTCGGATTGCCATAAGCACCATGCCCGACTTAAACGACGCGCTCTCGTCCTTTCCTGCGCTGATTCTGCCCTGCGGAAACATCGACACAATCTCGCCCTGCTTTAGCTTATCCGTAATCTCGCGAAGGGTGTTCATCGTCACGTTGTTTCGGTCAATTCTGATACAGCCGCACGCGCGTAAAAATCCGCCTGCCTTGCTGTCCATAACCTCCTCGCTTGCGATAAAATGATGCCGCCTGTACCAAAACGCGGACATCAAATATACGGGATCGACAAAATCGGTGTGATTTGCGATAATCAGCGCGCCGCCGCGAAGCTTTTGCTTAGCCTTTTCGGAAGCGAAACGCTTTTTCGGTCTGAGAATCAAAAGCACGGGAAGTCCGCCGGTTATCCTGACAAAATCAATAACAATATTTTTGAAGCTGAAAAGCGGAGCCTTATTCTTTTTTTGTCTGTTCATCAAGCTCATTCCTCAGCTCTATAATTTTTTGCCTGAGCGCGTTGTTGAAGCGGTCGATATTCTCCTTATCGCTCAGCTTGTCGTCGGAAAAATCCGAAGGCTTCATCGGCGTACCGATAATCACCCTCGCGCGTTCCCTGCAAAAATACTTTCCGTTTGTAAATGCAGGGATTACGGGAACGTCCGCCGACAGCGCCAAATACGCCGTACTCGGCTTGAATTCAAGCGGAGTTTGCTCGCCTTTGCGAGGAATTCTGCTCTCGGGAAAAGCGCCGACCACTCCGCCTTTTTTTAGTATTTCCTCGGATTTATTTATAAAATCAAAGTTGTGAACGTCGCGGTTTACATAGATTCCGCCGAGCATTTTCAAAAACAGCCCGAGCGGTTTTTTATCAAAAAGCACCTCTGCCATCTGCACCCTGAGCGTTCGCGTGAAAAACACAAACAGGTACACCGCGTAGTCGAAAACCGAGGTGTGGTTTGATATTACGATCGCCGCGCCCTTGATATGCCTGCTCTGAACGTTTTTGTCCTGATAATAGACCTTTGTTCTGAAAATGAGCTTTTGCACCGGGTAGGCGGTGATTTTTACAAACCAGTTAAAAAAATCAATCAGCATTACCAAGCTTTTCCTTTATATAAAGATGAAGTCCCTTTACGCTGTTAAGTCCGCTGTCGCCGTCCGGGAAGGGGATTTTGTACTCGTCGCGGAGCTGTGAGATTATCGCGAGATAATCAAGGCTTGTGCCGCCCTCGTCGAGGAAAAAGTCGGCGGTGTAGCCGATTTCGCTTTCGGGCTTGCCGAGCGCTACGGCGAACATCCGCGTAATATTCCGCGAAATTTCGTCGTCCTCTTTCTGCTCAGCGTTATCATTTGGCTTGACCTCGTGCAGAGCTTTCGCCGCGTACTCCTTTGCAAGCCTTACTCGGTTGAGCTTAAACTCGTCGCCTTTAAGCAGGCTTTCATCGGTGAAAAACAGCCTTTGAATTTGCCCTGCAAGGCGCAAATCCGCAAGCCTTTGGCGGACGTTTTGCTTAATTTGCTCCAGCTTTTCAGCGGAGATATATTTGTTGACCGAGACAATCAACACGGGAATCGCCTTGCTGTCCTCCGCCGTGCCGATTAGGCAGACTCCCCTCACGCCCGGGCAGATGAGCTTTTGCTCAATCAAATTCGGGTTGAGGTTTTCGCCGTTCGGCGCGATAATCAAGTCGTCGCGCCTGCCGAGAATACGGTAGCATTTGCCGTCGAACTCAGCTAAATCGTGGGTGTTGAACCAGCCGTCATTCGGCTTTTTTTCGCCGTTTTCTATTATGTAACGCGCCATCGCCCTGCCCTTTACGAGCAGCTCGCCGCCGTCGTTGATTTTATATTCAATTCCGTCCATCGGAAGTCCGACCGAGCAGGAATTCAGCAGCTTTTTACTGCCGCTGAGCTCGACCGAGGTAATTCCGATTTCGGTCATTCCGTAGCCGTCCGCAAGGCGGTAGCCGATGGCGTTGAAAAATTCAAGAATCTCAGGGCTGATGTAGCTTCCGCCGGTAATCATAAACTTAATGCTCTCGCCAAACATATTCTCGCGGACTTCCTTAAACGCAAGCTTTGAGAATTTTTCGCTGAGAAGCGGAGTATCGCTGATTTTACGGCTCAGCTTTATACCCTTTTCAAACTTTTTATATGTGTCCTCGCCGCGCTCCTTAATGGTTCTGATTGCCTGCTCGTAGACCTTCTCCCAAAACAGCGGAACGGCAAAAACGTGAGTTACCTTGTGGCGCTTAATCGTATTTGTAATCGTGCTCGGCTGCATATCGTTCAGGCGCACAAAGGTGCGCGAGAAAAACGCGAACCAAATATACACCGCAACCAAGCCGAAAATATGGTAAAACGGCAGGAAGGTAAGCAGCTTTAGCTCGCCCTCGTAGTGCTCCTTAACCTTCGCGCACTTTTTGATTATGCTGTAGCTGCCCTTAATTTGCCAATAAAATTCCTCGGCGGTGTAGGCGCAGATTTTTACATTTTCGGACGTGCCCGAGGACATAACAAAAATCTCCGTGCCGAAGTCTCCGCCGTTTATTTCACTATCAGCCAAAGCAATATCGCAAGCCTTGATTGTCCTGACGGAAAACTCCTTTCCGTCCGATATTACCGCCGCCGCGCCGCAGGTTTTAAGGGCGTATTCGAGCGTGCCGTCGTCAAGGCGCATATTCATAAGCAGAGGCTTGAACCCTGCGCGCAGCACCGCCCAGAAATTTTCAATCCAATCAAGGCTGTTTTCCATATAAATGCCGACGGCTGAGTTATGCTCAGCTCCGCCGAGCAAAGCCCTCAGCGTTGCGGCTTTGCGCAAAATATCCCGCTTTGCCTGAGCGTAGGTGGTCTTTGCGATTCTGTAGCCGCGGCTCTCCTCGAATAAAATATTTTCTCCCTCAGAAAACATCAGCTCAAACAGCGCCGAAAAATCGCGCTTTGAAGCGCTGTAACGGCTGAGCTTTGCCTCGACAAAGGCGTCTATTGAGTTGTATCCGCCAAGGTTATGAATATCCATATCTCTTTAATTTGCCCCTATTATTCCTATTATATCAAATCTTAAACAGTATAGCATTTTATTAGATAAAAAGCAATATCATTTGACTTTATTTGTTTAAAATATGCAAAAATCGGCACATTTTTTTCGTGGTTTCATTTATTGCGAAAATACGCGGAATAGCTTTCTTGACAAAAAATGTTATTTATGCTATTTTTGGATAAAGATATTTGCAATCGAGGTGAGACGTGTTGAGCGAAAGCAGGCTTAAACAGCACAAGCTGTTTTTTGATATTGAAAAAGAAAACGAATATGTAAGCGAGATGAACCGCCTCGGCTGGAAGCTCGAGCGCGTAAATTTCGGTTGGACTTACGAATTTTCAAGGACAAATCGCGAGGAGTACACCACCGTAATTTTTGCTGAGGGAAGCTCAAAGGTCAGGGAGACAACGGCTTTTGCAAAGCGCTGCGGCTTTGAGCTCATCCCCCACCGCTTTGACGGACTAAAGGATGTTCTGTACCTATGCGGAAGGTGCGACGAGGTATCGCCCGTATTCCACAACGACAGCAAGTCGCTTATGCGCGCTTACAGGCTTACTCACAGGCGTTTTTCTGTACTCAGCGTGATTTGCGTTTTAATTTTGGCGGTTATGTTCTGCGAGCTGACGGCGTTTTTCATCATTCCGTCGGTGAGCTCGGGCAAGAACCCGTCGGAATTTCCGCTGTTTTTCGGTTTAACGGTACTGTTTTCGGTACTCACACTGGTATTCGCCGTGCTGACGGTAATCTTTATCCGCTCGGCATTGGGCGCGAAGAAAAAAATTGAAACGCTTAAGAAAAAAGAGGATGAAAAGAAAAAGCGCAGACTTGCCGGAAAGGAAAAGCCCGCGCCGGAAAATGAAATAATCCACACACGCATGGCGGCTGTTGACCTGACAAAGCTCAGTGAGCCCGACCAAAATGCGGAGGAAAAATCAGAATAACCATAAAGATAACGGCTGCCGTTTTAATTAACGGCAGCCATAATTTTTGCTTTTGTTTTATGATTCTGTTTTGTAGAGCGTAACCGAAATTGTGAACTCCGAGCCGTTCTGCTCCAGAGCGCAATTGTAGCTGTACTCGGTGTATTTTTTGTCGGTGTACGCGTCAATCTGCGCCGCTACGTCGCTTAAAATCTGCTCCTTGTAGCTGTTAAACGAGCCGTCCGCAGTGTAGCTTGATGTGCTGACGGTGACGGTTTCGCCGCTGAGCGAGCCGTTCTTTTCCATACCCTCGCCCGAGCAGTATTCGTCAACAGCCGCGCGCCATCTGTCGGCATTTGCACGTGTGCAGACCTTTGCATGAGGAAGAACCGTGTCGTCGGTAATTACCGCAGGCTTTTCCTCCTCGGACTTGGTGACGGTGACGTTGCAGTACGCCGTCGCGCCGTTGTAGGACGTAACGGTAATCAGCGCTGTTCCGGCGCTTTTGCCGGTAACGGTTACGGTGTCGTCGTCAATGCTCGCCTGAACGCACTTGTTGCCGGAGCTGACCTTGCAGGTTTTCGGAACGGCGTTTTCGGGATTGTAGCTGATTTTCAGCTGAGCGCTCTCGCCAACTTTAATACTTAGCTTTGAGTAGTCGAGGCTGATTGTGCGGATTGCAAGCTCGTTCATCTCCTGAACAACCAAATCTATAATACCGTAAAGATTTGGGTTGATATTGCCGCCGCCGATTGTATCCTCGGGGATATTCTCCTGAACCGGCTTTTGGGTAGTCGGCTGGGTTGTGCCCGGGGCAGTTGTTGTCTTTTGAGTTTGAGCGCCTGTCGGCTGAGTTGCCGAGGTGCTCGGCGCTGTTGAAGCTGAAACCGATGTAACAGCCTCGTCGGCAGTGGCAGTATCGCTTACGGCTTCGTCAGGCGTTGCGGTGTTTTCTTCCTCTCCGCAGCCGGCGAAAACCATGGTAAACATAAGCATTGCCGTGATAAGCGCCAATATCTTAATTTTCATTTAATCATAACCTATCCGTATCATATAATCTTAGCAGGACATATTCTATCACATATTGCGGTTTTTTGCAAGTATTTTGGGATTTGAAAATTTTGACGAAAAAATTTTTTATTCCGTTTACAACAACCCGATATAGTTATATAATTAGTGTATAAACCTGACGCGAGGTGGATTATGAAAAAGTATATCATCGCTCTTGACGAGGGAACGACAAGCGTAAGAGCGATTTTGTTTGACAAGAACGCAAATATTGTCTGTACGGCACAGCACGAATTTACCCAGATTTATCCTCAGCCCGGCTGGGTAGAGCACGATCCAATGGAGATATATGCAAACCAATACGCCGCTATGACTGAATGTGTGGCAAAAAGCGGAATTAATCCCGGGGAAATCGCCGGAATAGGCATTACCAATCAGCGCGAAACCACTGTGGTTTGGGAGAAAAGCTCGGGCAGACCTGTCTGCAACGCGATTGTCTGGCAGTGCCGCCGCACCGCGGATATGTGCGAACAGCTTATCAAGGACGGCAAAGAGGACTTTATTAAGGAAGTTACGGGACTTCGCCCGGACGCATACTTCAGCGGTACAAAGCTGAAATGGATTTTAGATAAATACGATCCCGACCGCAAACGCGCAAAAAACGGCGAGCTGCTCTTCGGCACAATCGACACCTGGCTGCTGTGGAAACTGACTGACGGCAAGGCGCACGTTACCGACGGCACAAACGCCTCGCGCACAATGCTCTGCTCGCTCAAAACAGGCGACTGGGACAATTCGCTTTTGGAGCTTTTGAATATTCCGCGCCAAATGCTGCCCGAGATTAAGAGCAGCAGCGAAATTTACGGCAACGCTAATGTTATGGGCGCGCAAATTCCGATTTGCGGAATCGCAGGCGACCAGCAGGCGGCGCTGTTCGGTCAGGGCTGCTTTAACCCCGGCGACGCCAAAACCACCTACGGCACGGGCTGCTTTTTGCTCGAGCACACGGGGCAAACTCCGGTTCACAGCCGTCACGGATTGATTACGACCGTTGCCGCAACAGCTAAGGGTGAACCTCGCGAATACGCGCTTGAAGGCAGCGTGTTTGTCGGCGGAGCGGTTATTCAATGGCTTCGCGACGAGCTTGGAATAATCCGCGAATCGCGCGACAGCGAGTACTTTGCGAGCAAGGTCGCGGACAGCGGCGGAGTTTACGTTGTTCCGGCGTTTGCAGGCTTGGGCGCTCCATACTGGGATATGAACGCGCGCGGCACTATCACAGGACTTACGCGCGGCGCCGGAATTGAGCACATAATCAGGGCTTCGCTCGAATCAATCGCCTACCAAACTCAGGATTTGCTCGAGGCAATGGTTGCCGACAGCGAAAGCAAAATTGAAACCTTAAGGGTTGACGGCGGTGCGGCTTCGAACAACTTTTTAATGCAGTTTCAGGCGGATATTTCTAACACGGTTGTTTTCCGTCCGTCAAACGGCGAGGCTACCGCGGCAGGCGCTGCGTTTTTGGCAGGACTTGCGGTAGGATTTTTCAAGGACAAGGCAGAGCTTTTGTCGCTTTGCAAGGGCGGAATAAACTTTAAGCCGTCGATGGACAGCGCAAAGCGCGACGAGCTTTTAAACGGCTGGCACAGGGCTGTAAAAGCGGCTCAGGTTAGCATATGAAGGAGATTAATTATGGTACAGATTATTAAAAAAAGCGTTTTGTCCTCGGACAATGTTCATATGCTCAACGGCTACGTTTACATTCCCGAGGGCGAGGTCAAGGGACTTTTCCAGCTCGTTCACGGAATGTGCGAGTACACCGAGCGTTACCACGAGTTTATGCTTGAAATCGCAAATCAGGGCTACATAGTTTTCGGCTACGACCACCTCGGCCACGGCAAAACCGCGACAGATGATTCGGAGCTTGGATATATCGCGGACAAGGACGGCTGGAAGCTCCTTGTAGATGACGTCGCCGTGTTCGGAAAAGCGGTTAAAAACGAGTACGGCAGTGATTTGCCGTATATCCTGATGGGACACAGCATGGGCTCGTTTATTGTTAGGCTTTCCGCCGAAAAGTACAATATGCACGACAAGCTGATTATCATGGGCACAGGCGGCCCGAACCCTGCCGCAACCCCCGGACTTGCGGCAATTGCCGTAATCAAAAAAGTAAAGGGCGGCAGGTATATTTCGAACTTCCTGCAAAACCTCGCCTTCGGCACATACAACAAGCGCTTTGAGGGCGACGGCACGTACGGCTGGCTGAGCAACTACGAAGATGTACGCAACAGCTTTGCCGCCGACAAGTTCTGCAACTTCCGCTTTACCGTGTCTGCTATGGGCGATTTGGTAACTCTCAACAAGGAGAGTAACACAAGCAGGTGGTTTAAGTCCTGCGTTACCCAAAAGCCGATTTTGCTCGTTTCGGGAGCGGACGACCCTGTCGGAGATTACGGCAAAGGTCCAAAGGCGGTTCACGACAGGCTGAAAGCCAACGGCGCGGATATTAAGTTTGTGCTGTACCGCGGCTGCAGGCACGAAATCCTCAACGACAAGTGCCGCGATAAGGTTATCGCTGAGATTTTGAATTTTATAAAATAACAACCTATTTTTAAAGCCTCCCCCGTTCATAACGGGGGAGGTGGCATTTTGCCTGCAAAATGACGGAGGGGGCGGCATTTCCGTTAACGCCACGTTATGAATTTCAACGGATAACTCGCGCAAATTCACACGCAGCCCCCTCAGTCGCTGACGCGACAGCTCCCCCGTAGCTTTTACGCGACGGGGGAGCCTTTAAATTGAGCATATTTTTATTTATTAAGGTACTTAACCGCCTCGGTTGCTGCTACAGCGCCGTCGGCTGTCGCGGTTACAAGCTGACGCACTTCCTTTGAACGCGCGTCGCCTGCAACGAATATACCCTCGGTTTTTGTTTTGCAGTCCTCGCCCGAGGCAAAATAGCCCGAGCCGTCGGTCTCCGCGAGAGCTTTGAAGTTTTCCGTCTCGGGAATTCTGCCGACCGCGACGAACAGTCCGCTGACTTCTATCGTTTGGGTTTCACCCTGCTTGTTTTCAACCTCAACAGCGGTCAGGCGCTTGTCGGCAATCAGCTTTTTGACAACGCTGTTGTACACGAACTTTACGTTCTCTCTTTCACTCAGCTTATCAACCGTGGCGCTCTCGCCCCTGAAGGTATCGCGGCGGTGGATTAGGTAGACGGTTTTTGCGATGTCGGCAAGGTATAGCGCGTCCTCGAGCGCGGTGTTGCCGCCGCCGACAACCGCGACGTCCTTGTTCCTGAAAAACGCGCCGTCGCAGGTCGCACAGTAGGAAATTCCCCTGCCGATTAGCTTGTCCTCATCCTCAGCGCCGAGCTTGCGGTTCTCGGAGCCTGTCGCGATAATCACAGCCCTCGCCTCGTACTCTCCGCGAGGGGTTTTTACGGTCTTTGTACCGCCGTTATCAATAATATCCGTCGCCTTTTCAAACTTGAACTCCGCGCCTAAGGCTGTTGCCTGATTGTACACGTTTGTCGCGAAGTCAAAGCCCGAGATATGAGCCGCAACGGGGTAATTTTCAATATCGGGAGTGTTGATAATCTGTCCGCCGTAAGCCGAAGCCTCGAGCACGAGCACGCTTTTTGAAGCGCGTCTGGAATAGATTGCCGCAGTCATTCCTGCAGGGCCTGCGCCGATTATAATAATATCATACATAGGGATTCTCCTTTGCTGTTAATTTATATTGATTACAATTTAATTGTACCAAATCGAATTTGAATTGTCAATACCTTTTTCTTTACAGCGTAATTTTCTTATGATATACTTAATATAGTTATTATATCCGTTGGGAGCTGAGATATTTGAAACTGATTAAAAGAATTCTGTCAGCCGCGTTAGCCGTAGGACTTATCGCGCTTGCGGCAGGCTGTTCGGGCGCAAAGCTGAAGGTAAGCCAGATAAACGGCAGCAGCTACGACATAACCTCGTCCGTTCAGAGCTCGCAGAGCAGTGCGCAAAGCTCAAAGAGCGACAAGCAAACCTACACAATGGCGGACATCAAGAAGCTTAAAAACACCGAACACTTCGCTAAAAACACGCTTGAGCACATCTTTGACGGCACGATTAACAGCAAGGGCAAGGCGACGGGCTATCACTACTCGATGGTGACCGACAGCAAGGGAAAAATCATTGACGGAACGCGCTCAAAGACCGACGAACACGGCGTTTTCACGGGAAAGGTAGAGGTCAGCGGAGTTAAAAAGAACGGCTTTAGCTCGTTTTACCCCGAGAGCTGGACTCCCCAGCAGGTTGTAGACGCGATTAACGCCGCCTACGACGACGCGCTGAAAAATCCCGACAATCCTCAGGGAGAGCTGTGGATAGGCTACAGCGGAAACCTTGAAATTGATATGTATATGAACAAGAACAAGCAAATCACCACCGCCTACCCTGTTTATGAAGGAGACTGATTATGTTAAAATATGAGATTAAAGCCATGCAGGGCAAGCGCATTGTGCCTGTGGTTGTCTTTGAGGACGAAAGCTATTCGCTTTTGAACGAATTTTTACTTGCGGAGAGGAGCTTCCGCCGCGAGCTTTTATCGCTCGTGAATGAGGTCGATTTGAATATGTCGCAGAGCGAGAGCTTTTCGGGCAACGCCTTCTCGCTTGAAATCGGCAAAGATACCTGCAAAATCACGAACGATACCGACGGCAGAGAGCTTGAAGTCGCAACCGCGGATTTTAAGCAGGTTTTGCTCGACTACATCTACGCCGTCCGCGAAATTAAGGTAAAGGAAAAAATGGCGTCGCTCGGTCATCACCACGACCACGACCATCATCACCATCATTAAACAAAAACGCTGTCAAAGGCCAAGCCAATGACAGCGATATTTTTATGTTTATGTCTTTGCAACTCCGCGCTTTTCGTCACGCGCGAATATAAGTTTAAGTATAATCGGGGTGATAATGCTCGACACGATAATCAGCAGAATTACCGAGGTGAAGTAAACCGAGCTAATCATTCCGCTCGACAGTCCCTTTTGCGCGACAATCAGCGCGACCTCGCCGCGGGTCATCATACCAACGCCGATTTTAAGAGGGTCGCTGCCCCTGAAGCCGCACAGCCGCGAGGTGACTCCGCAGCCGATTATCTTCGACACCAGCGCGACGAGCACAAATCCTACCGAGAACCAAAGCAAGTCGAGCGAAAAGCCCTGAATACTCGTCTTTAAACCGATACTCGCAAAGAAAATCGGGCCGAAAATCATATATGAATTGATGTCCATTTTCTCCTCGATATAGTTCGAGTCGTGCAAACGCGACAGCACAATTCCGGCGACGTATGCGCCGGTGATGTCGGCTATTCCAAACCATTTTTCCGCGACAAATGCAAAGCTAAAGCACAGCGCAAGCGCCAAAATCGGGATTCGCCTTGTGTGGGGATAGCGCTTGTCGATAATTTTGAACACCTTGTAGATGATAAAGCCGACGATAATCGCAAGAGCAAAGAACGCCAGCGTGCTGAGCAGTACCCAACCGGGCTGAGTGTCGGGATTCTTAAAGCCGATTACAAAGGTGAGCACCAAAATTCCGATTACGTCGTCGATAATCGCGGCGCTGAGGATTGTTGTGCCGAGCTCGGTTTTGAGCTTGCCCATCTCCTTAAGCGTTTCGACGGTAATGCTGACGCTCGTCGCGGTCATTATTACACCGATGAACACGGCTGTGAAGAATTTTTCGGAGCCCCACGGCGCAAAGCCGTAAATTGCCATATACAGCAGAGTTCCGCCGGCAAGCGGTACGGCTACGCCCATGCAGGCGATTGCGAGAGCCTTTGGGCCGGTTTTCATCAGCGCCTTTAGGTCTGTTCCCAAGCCTGCCGAGAACATCAGCAGAACCACGCCGATTTCGGCGCATATGCTTAAAAAGTCGTTGAGCTTTACAATTCCGAGCACGCTCGGGCCGATTAAAAGCCCTGCTATAATCTCACCAACAACCTGCGGAGCTTTCAGCTTGCGCGCCAAAAGTCCAAACGCTTTCGCGAAAATTACGATGATCGCGATATCCTTAAATATTGACAGTACGTCCAATTAAACTACATCTCCAAACAAATTACGTGAAATCGGGCGGATTGATATCCGCCCAATTGTTTTATTTAATTATATATCTTATATATCCAAGCCGTTAACGGTCTGTAAAAATTCTTTTAGCGAATTAAGAATTATATTGACGCCGCCCTCGCTGTCGCTCTCGATATTGAGCGGCATAATCGGGTCGTGTACCGAAAGTCTGAGCAAGAACCAGCCGTCGCCGTGGTCTTTGTCGAACGAAACGCGGATTCCCTCGCGGTTGTCGTCGGCAACGTTCCAGCCGTCCTTAGCCTCTGCATAGGCTGTGAGGTCGTTGATTATCCTTTCGCCGCAGGCTCTGAAGTCCTTTTCGGTGATTTTGTAGCGGATTTCGCGGCTTTCGAGCGGTTCTTTAAGGCTTGCGGTAAGCTCGTCAAGCTCTCTGCCCTGCTGCCTGAGCTGAGCCGCCTTGATGATAATTTTGGTGCAGAGGTACGCGCCGTCGTCGAGGAAATAATTCTCCCTCATTGCGGCGTGTCCCGAGGTCTCGATTGCGAGAGGACAGTTAATGCCTTGTTCGTTGAGCTCGAGCGCCTTGTCAATAACGTTCTTATAGCCCCTGCGGTAGCGATAGTGCCTGCCGCCCAAATCCTTCTCGATAAAATCTTTAAGACCGCTCGATGTAATCGAGTCGGTGACAACGGTTCCGCCGTCGTTGCCCTCAAGCGCGATTGCCGCCGCAACAGCCACAAGGCGGTTGCGGTTAATCTCGTTGCCCTTGCTGTCAACAGCGCCGCCGCGGTCAACGTCGGTGTCGAAGATTACGCCCAAGTCGGCGTTATTCTCGCGCACAGCCTCGCAAATTGAAGCCATTGCAACGCTGTCCTCGGGGTTGGGCACGTGGTTGGGGAACATTCCGTCGGGTTCAAGGTAACGGCTGCCGGTGGTGTCCGCTCCCAAAACAGCGAGCACCTTGTCGGCGTAAAAGCCGCCTGCGCCGTTGCCTGCGTCAACCACAATCTTAAAGCCCTTAAGCGGATGGTCGTAGTCGTCCGCGTTAACTTCCTTTTTAATTTTATCGCAAAGTCCGTTTGCGTAGTCAGTCATATAATCATAATTGGTTTTTGAGCCTTTTTCGCTCTCGTCGGGATGAGCGCCGTCCTGAGCGTACTGCAAAATTGCCTCGATATCGCTGCCCTCAAGTCCGCCGCCGCGCGTAAAAAACTTTAAGCCGTTGCGGTTAAAGGGATGATGGCTCGCGGTGATTTGCAATGCACCGTCGCAGGCTAAATCAACCGTCGTCATAAACATAGACGGAGTTGACGCGAGTCCGCAGCAGAGCACATCAGCGCCTGCGCGTACAAAGCGGTCTGTCACAACTTCCATAATATGGGGGCCTGAAATACGGCTGTCTCTGCCGACGGAAATTTTAAGTTCATCCGCAGGCTTGCCCACCTTTTTTGAGAGCCAAAGCACAAAGCCGTCCGCCATATCAGCGACAACTTCATTGGTCAGATTAACGCTCTGCCCCTCGACGCCTTCAACAGCAACGCCTCGGATATCCGTTCCGCTTTTGAACTGTTTATAAAAATCATTCAGCATAATGTTCTCCCCTATCCTTAACTTAATACTTATTTTACCACATTTGTTTGTAAATCTCAACAATAAAACGCTTTTGTACCGCCAAAAACGCGATTTAAAATAAACTTTGGCAAATCACACTTTGTTTTTGAATTTTGCAAAAATTAGTTGTGAAAAATGCTCATACAAAGGTAACAAACCTGTCGCATTGTAATTGTTTGGAAATATTTTGTCGTGAGGTTTGCACAATTTCTTTAGTCATAGTTTGTACATTATTGACATCATTTTAGCAATTCAACCAAAGCGCAGGGCTGTTTTTTGTTGACTTTTTCGATTTTTGGAGTATAATAATAATTGTCAAGTCAATAGTCCGCTTGACTATCGGCTATTCACCGTACTTACTCGGGTAACAACTGAATATTAAATGTCGATATGATGATCATTATTGCCAAATGGTAAATGGCGCACATATCGGTTAGCTCCTTACGAGTTAATCAGAAAGATAAGGAGGAATATTTATGACACCAATTCTTAATCTGCACAACATTGATGTTGCTGAGTTCCTCGCCGTGCTTGATACCTGCGAGGGCAACGTATTTCTCGTGACAAACGAGGGCGACAGGCTCAACCTCAAAAGTAAGCTTTGCCAGCTGGTCGGTCTTACAAAACTGATTGAAGGCGGCAAAATTGCAGAGGCAAGCGTGTACTGCGAGAACGTTCGTGACGAGAGCAAGCTGTTCAGATTTAACTGCTTCGGTGACACAGCATGTGCTGAGGTAGGCTAAAACACAGCTTATTGGGAAAGTATATTGAAAAGTTTTGATTAAATTAATAATGATAACAACACACAAACACACTAACAAACACACTAAATTTCACAATTTCAATCAATCACACTAATCCCACGTTTTCACGTTAATTTCAAAACTTCTAAATCCAGAAAAGACCGCTGACAAGCGGTCTTTTTTGGTTTTATACTAATTCCTGATAGAAAGAAGACTTATATTTTGCGAGGATTATTTTCGCAAGACAAGGCGAAGGACGCGGCAAGGCTGACGCCTTGCAAGGACGACAACGCAGTATTGCGGAAATTAGACCGCAAAGATTGTCTACTTTTTATTAGGTATTAGTATTACTTTTATTTATTTAATAAACATTCTGTCTTCCTCGGTAATTTCCCTGATAACCCTGCACGGAACGCCTGCCGCAAGGCTGTTTGGCGGAATGTCGCGCGTAACAACGCTTCCTGCGCCGATAACGCAGCCCTCACCGATTTTTACGCCGCCGCATACGGTGACGTTTGAAGCAAGCCAGCAGTTGTCGCCGATTTCAATCGGCTTTGCGTATTCCAAGCAGGTAAATCTGCCGTTTTCATCGACAGAACCAATTCTCTCCTCGGGAACAAGCGGATGAACGGGAGTTACCAAGCTGCAATTAGGGCCGAAAAATACGCTTTTGCCGATTTTTACGGGACAGCAGTCGAGCACCGTGAGGTTAAAGTTTGCGTAACACCCCTCACCGAACTCGGTAAATACGCCGTAGTCAAACTGAATAGGCCCTTGCAGGAAAAACTTGCCCGATGTCGGGAACAGCTCCTTGATAATCGCCTGCCGTTTTTCCTTGTCCTGCTCGTAAGTTCCGTTATAATCCGTGCATAGGTTATGCGCCTTCTGCCTCATAGCCGCGAGCTCGTCGTCGGAGGCGTCATAGAGCATACCCTTAATCATTTTTTCTTTTTCAGTCATTGTTCTTCACCGTTACCCATATATCAATTTTGTTGCTGCGGTTAAGCGCGTCGGTGACTGAGTAGGTCACCTTGTACTTGCCCGGTCTTGAAGATACCACATTGCCGGTAATTTCGAGTTTTTCGGTTATATCCATACCGCAGGTGTCGTAAGCCTTAACGCCGGTTTTAGGCGAATATTCGGTATCAGTATCTATAGTGATATCCTGCGCGCCGGTAATCTTCGGAAGCCTGCTGTTGTATGGGTTTCCGTCCGTGATGTCGGTGGGATCCCAGCCCAAGCCCTTGCCGTTAATGCGGATTGCGGCAGGTCTGCCGAGCGGCTCGGGAGTGTTGCTGTCGTAAATCTTGACCTTTGTGCCGATTGGGCAGTTGTCGTAAATCCACTCGGTATCGTCAACAGCCATTCGAACGCATCCGAGGGAAGCCTCTCCGCCGAGCTTGTTAAACTCCTCAATCTCAAGCGAAGCCTTGTTTTCCATCTCGGCGTAGGGAACGCTGTGGAACAGGAAGTCGCCGGTAATTCCGCTGATGTACTGACCGTAAACGTTGTTGTACAGCGCGTGCCATTCGGACTTAAAGTAAATTTCAAACTCGCCGGTAATCGTCGATTTGTTCATACCGCAGGAGCACAACATCGCCCTGACGGGAACGGTGAAATTGCCTTTATCGTCGTAGGTGTAAACCGTGACAACGCTCTGAGTTCGGTTGACGTGGATTTCGTAAAGCTTGAACTCGTCCTCTACGGCGATTTCGTCGTAGTTTTTCTTCCTGATATCCTCGTTCGCGATAATCGCGGTAGAGAATTTATACGGCTCTGCCTGCTGCGCCGCTTTGGAAACAGTAATTTCATATTCCGCTGACTGCCCTGTTGAGAGCTTCGCGGTTAGCCTTGCCGTGCCCTCGGCAAGAGCGTCTGCCCTGCCGCCGCTGTCAACGCTGACAATACGGTTGTTCGAGCTTTTCCACTCTGTCACAAGGTCGTCGCAGCCCTTCGGGGATGGAATAATCTGCGAATTGCCCTGCGGAATCGTTATATATTCAGTTGTAAGCAAAGCCTCGTCAACGGTTGCCGGAGCGCCGGTCACTTCGGCGGACGCCGCGATTGTACTATCGGCAGGGCTTTTTACAGCCGCCGAGCAAACCGCCATTGCCGCCGTGACGATAATTCCGAGCAGGCATACCGCCAACGCAAATGGTTTTTTCATAACTTACCTCTGGTGTATTATTTTGCTTGATAAATAGTTTTGGAACTTTATCTTCCGCAGCCGTTTCCATTCGAGAATCAAACAGCTCCGATAAAACGAACTTATAGAACGTTTAAAAGATTACAGAATTTTAACCTTTTCAGTTTATTCTATCATTTTTTTCGGAAAATGGCAAGGGATATTTAAAAATATAAAAAAGTATGTTAGAATTAAATAAGGTGATTTTTATGATACATCCGATTAAGCACTTTATTACAATTACAAATCACAGGCACAAGGTTATCGCCCACTGCGCAAAGGCAGGAATTTTGTGGCAGGGCTTAAGGCACGATTTGTCGAAATACAGCCCTATCGAGTTTATTCCCGGGGCGAAGTACTATCAGGGCACGCGCAGTCCTAATGAAAAGGAGCGCGAGCTTTACGGCTACTCCGCAGCTTGGCTTCACCACAAGGGCAGAAACCGCCACCACTACGAGTACTGGAACGACTACAACCCAAAGACAAGGAGCATTGAAAATGTCGAAATGCCTATACGCTACGTGGTTGAGATGTTCTGCGACAGGGTTGCCGCGAGTAAAATTTACAACAAGGACAGCTACACCGACGAACACCCTTACACCTACTACCTGAGGATCAAGGGCAAAAACCGTATGCACCCCAACACCGAGGCACTGCTGTGCAAATGGCTTGAAATGCTCCGCGACGAAGGCGAGGAAAAGACCTTTGCCTATATCAAAAAGCTCGATAAAAAGGATAAGAAATAATGGAGACAAGCAGAATTATCCACCCGATTCCGCCGCTGTTTGACGAAAACTCCGAAAAGCTGATTTTGGGCAGCTTTCCGTCGGTAAAATCAAGGGAAGCGATGTTCTTTTACGGTCATCCGCAAAATCGCTTTTGGAAGCTTTTGCCGCTGATTTTTGACGAGAAAATCCCGGTTACAATAGAGGAAAAATCCGCGCTGATTTTGCGGCACAACCTCGCGCTGTGGGATTCAATACAGTCCTGCGTAATCACGGGCTCGTCCGACAGCTCGGTAAAGGACGTTGTGCCGAACGATTTGAGCGTAATAATAAACAACAGCAAGGTAACGCAAATTTTCTGCAACGGCGCGCTGTCGCACAAAATGTATATGAAGTACATTTATCCGCAGACGAAAATCGAGGCAGTAAAGCTGCCGTCCACCAGCCCTGCAAACGCGGCGTTTTCGATGGACAGATTATACGAACAGTGGAAAATAATCGCAGAATAACAAAAAAAGGAGAGCCTAAGCTCTCCTTAATTCTTTTGCAGAATTATTTATTGATAAATGCGTAAATTCTGTCAATCAACATTCCAACCCACGGAATTTTGCCGATGAGCGGAAGCTCGTTCTTCTTGCCTGTGGCAGCGTTAACGATACCGATGATCGAAATAACGGTGAAGAATATGTAAGCGAGGTTAAAAATAGTATCAAATACATAATAACCTGTGCTGTAAACGCGGTAGCCATAGTATCTTGTGGTGAAAACCGCACCGAGAATAGCCATAATGATCGACTTTGTAATGGTGTACGCAACCTCTACCGCAAAGAGAGTCGCGCCCTGCTTAACGTGGAATTTGCAGTATTCCGAATTCTTTCTGGCGAACAACGGAATAAGGAAAAGCAGACCTACATATGAAAGCCAAGCAACTCCTTTTTCAGAAGGAAGCGGAGAGCCGTCGGGATTCATAACCTGAGGCTGAACAGGCTGCTGAGGAGCCTGCTGCGCTGTCTGCTGATCTGCCTGCTGCGCGTTTTGCTGAACATTCTGCTGTCCGGTCTGCTGAGCGTTATCTACGGGAGTACCGCAGTTTGAGCAAAAAGCAGCGTCATCAGGCAGCTGATTTCCGCAATGTTTACAAAATGCCATAATTGTTACCCCTTATTAAAGTAATTTAAATTAGTATTTCTACCACTTTGATTATAAATTATAAAAATTCAGGTGTCAATAAACGCCGTGTATCTTTGTAGCAACCACCAAAAAGCAAAATAGGAGTTAAAGGCTGTTAGTATATTCTTACAACTAAATGTTAACTTTTTTGTAGATTTCCAATAATGCTTTTGCCGTTTTGTAAAATGTCAGAGCGGTAATTTGTATATTATTTATATATTTACAAAGCGGAATAAATATGCTATTATTTTGACAGAAAATACAGATAAGGATGAATAATTATGAATATAGGATTGGTACTTGAAGGCGGAGCAATGCGCGGACTTTTCACCGCGGGGGTAATGGACGTGCTGATGGAGTACGGCGCGGAGTTTGACGCGATTGTCGGCGTTTCGGCAGGCGCGGCGTTCGGCGTTAACTACAAGTCAAAGCAAATCGGCAGGGTTATCCGCTACAACAAGCGCTTCGCAAACGACAAGCGCTACTGCAGCGTGCAGTCGCTGCTAAACACAGGTAATCTGTTCAACGCGATGTTCTGCTACCACACCGTGCCCAACGAGCTCGATAAGTTTGACAGGGAGCGTTATAACGCCGACAAAACGCCGTTTTATGTTGTCTGCACCGACGCCGAAACAGGCGAGCCGGTTTATCACCTGCTTGACAGGGCTAACGATTGGGGATTTGAGTGGATTCGCGCTTCGGCTTCAATGCCGCTGGTGTCAAAGCCCGTTAAGATTGACGGAAAATATTACCTCGACGGCGGAATGAGCGATTCCATCCCGATTGAGTTTATGATAGTCGGCGGCTGCGAAAAAAACGTCGTCGTACTTACCCAGCCGAGGGATTATATAAAGGAAAAGGCTTCAATGCTGCCGCTGATGAAGCTCAGCCTGAGAAAATACCCCTACACCTACGACGCGATTTTGCACAGGCACATCATTTACAACGACAGCCGCGCAAGGGTTTTTCAGGAGGAAAAGCTCGGCAACGCGGTGGTTATCTGCCCCAAGGAAAAGCTGCCCATTGACCGTGTTGAGCACGACCCCGAGGTTATGGAAAAGGTCTATCAGCTCGGCAGACAGGCGGCAGAGGAAAAGGTCGATGAATTAAGAGCTTTCTTTAATGAAGCTAAGCGTTAAATTGCAGAATTTATCCAAAAGCGTTTAAAACCTTCCCGTTAATTTCCTTATTACTTATTCCATATTACTTATTACTTAAAAAAAGGATTGGCTCGTTTTTGAACCAATCCTTTTACATTTTTACAGATATTCGTTTTCCGCGCTTACTTAAAGTATGCTACGCCGCTTTCAAAGATTTTCTGGTCTTTTTCAAACGGAACGTTTTTGTAGAGGTTTTCACCCTTACGCTCACTGTGTCCCATCTTTCCGAGGACTCTGCCGTCGGGCGAGGTAATACCCTCAATCGCGCAGATTGAGCCGTTTACGTTGTAGGCGATGTCGCTGCTCGGATTGCCGTTCAAATCCACATACTGAGTAGCGATCTGTCCGTTATCGGCAAGCTGCTTAACGGTCTCGGTATCCGCCATAAATCTGCCCTCGCCGTGCGATACGGGAACGGCAAAAACGTCGCCTGCGTTAACCTGCGAGAACCACGGTGACTTAACCGAGGTCACACGAGTGTACGCCATGTGTGAGATATGTCTGCCGACGGTGTTGAAGGTCAGGGTAGGATCTGTAGGCTTAAGCTCGCGGATTTCGCCGTATGGTACAAGTCCGAGCTTAATAAGCGCCTGGAAGCCGTTGCAGATACCGAGCATAAGACCGTCGCGGTTTTTGAGCAGGTCGTTTACCGCGTCTGCAATTCTCGGATTGCGGAAGGTTGTGGCGATAAACTTGCCTGAGCCGTCGGGCTCGTCACCGCCGGAGAAGCCGCCGGGAATCATAATCATCTGAGATTCTCTGATGATTTTTTCCATTCTCTCTATAGTTTCCTCAATGCCGCTCTGGGTGAGGTTCTTAACAATCAAAAGCTCTGCCTGAGCGCCTGCCTTTTCAAACGCGCGGGCGGTGTCTACCTCGCAGTTTGTGCCCGGGAATACGGGGATAAATACCTTCGGCTTTGCGACCTTAATTGCAGGAGTTGCAACGTTGCGCGCGTGGTAAAGCTCAGCGTCAACCTCGATTTCGGGACATTCCGCCTGAGTTGGGAATACCTTTTCGAGCGGAGCAGTCCACTTATCGAGCACGTCCTTAAGCTCTACGCTCTTGCCGCCCATGGTGATTTTAGCGTCATCGGTAACGGTACCGAGGTCGTAGCTCAAAACATTGCCGTCAAGCTCTGCGCCGTCCTCAAGCTCGAGCACGAGCGAGCCCGAAAGCGGAGCGAAAAGCTCCTGATTTGTGAGCTCCTTGGTAAACTTAAAGCCGAAGCAGTTGCCGAACGCCGCCTTGCATACGCAGGCAGCCGCGCCGCCCTCCTTGACTACCGAAGCGGAGAGCACCTTGCCGCTCTGCATCAGCGCGTAAACCGCCTTGTACATCTCGACAAGCTTGTCCCATTCGGGCATAAGTGTCGCTTTATTTTCAGGAACGGGAACGTAGATTACCTTTGAACCCGCCTTTTTGAATTCGGAAGAAATCGTCTTGCTCGCCTTTGTCATAGCTACGGCGAAGCTTACAAGAGTCGGCGGAACGTCGATGTCCTCGAACGAGCCGGACATACTGTCCTTGCCGCCGATTGAGGGAAGTCCCAGCTTAAGCTGAGCCTGCATAGCGCCGAGCAGTGCCGCCGCGGGCTTGCCCCAGCGTGAAGGAACGTCCTTAAGGCGCTCAAAATATTCCTGGAAGGTAAGCCTTGCGGTCAGCGGATCAGCGCCGATTGCGAGAAGCTTTGAGGTTGATTCAACAACCGCGTAAGCCGAGCCGTGGAACGGGCTCCAGCGTGAAACGCCCGGGATAAAGCCGTAGCTCATCGCGGTGGCGTCGTCGGTCTCGCCCTTTTCAAGCGGAATCTTAGCCGCCATAGCCTCCTGCGGCGTGAGCTGGGTTTTGCCGCCGAAGGGCATAATAACCGTAGCCGCGCCGATTGAAGCGTCAAAGCGCTCGCTCAGACCGATTTGCGAGCAAACCTCAAGCCTTGCCATATTCTCGGCAACAGCCTGCTCAAACGGCATATCCTTTAGGCTTTCGGGGCAGCTGTTGCGGTAGCAGTCCTCAGCCGAGGGAGCGGTGATGTACGCCTTTGCCTCCTGAGTAACGCCGTTTGTGTTGAGGAACTCACGGCTTAAATCTACAATCTTATCGCCGCGCCAGTTCATTGTGAGCCTCGGGCTCTCGGTAACAACCGCAACCGCGGTAGCCTCGAGGTTCTCAGTCTCGGCATATTTTATGAATTTATCGACGTCGTTTTTGTCGAGCACAACCGCCATTCTCTCCTGGCTTTCGGAGATTGCGAGCTCTGTGCCGTCAAGTCCGTCGTACTTCTTTGTAACCTTGTCCAAATCAACCGCAAGGCCGTCGGCAAGCTCACCGATAGCTACGCACACGCCGCCTGCGCCGAAGTCGTTACAGCGCTTTATGAGCTTTGCTACATTCGCGTTGCGGAAAAGTCTCTGGATTTTTCTCTCTGTGGGCGGATTACCCTTTTGAACCTCAGCACCGCAGGTCTCGATTGAGCTTTCGGTGTGAGCCTTTGATGAACCTGTCGCGCCGCCGCAGCCGTCGCGTCCTGTGCGTCCGCCGAGGAGCACGATTACGTCGTCGGGCATGGGAACCTCGCGGATAACGTTCTCCTTGGGAGAAGCGCCGATTACCGCGCCGATTTCCATACGCTTTGCAACGTAGCCCTTGTCGTACAGCTCGACAACCTGTCCGGTAGCAAGTCCGATTTGGTTACCGTAGGAGCTGTAGCCGTTAGCCGCGCCCGTGGTGATTTTACGTGAGGGCAGCTTGCCGTGCATTGTGTCCTTAAACGGAGTCGTCGGGTCGCCCGAGCCGGTCACGCGCATCGCCTGATATACATAAGCTCTGCCCGACAGCGGATCGCGGATTGCGCCGCCCAGGCAGGTAGCCGCGCCGCCGAACGGTTCGATTTCGGTTGGGTGGTTATGAGTTTCGTTCTTAAACTGAACGAGCCATTTTTCGGTTTTACCGTCGATTGTAACGGGCACTTCGATTGAGCAGGCGTTAATCTCGTCGCTCTCGTCAAGGTCGGGAATCAAGCCCTTCTTTTTAAGGGACTTCATACCCATAAGCGCCATATCCATAAGGGAGACTATTCGTGTTGTGTCCTTGCCGTAAACCTCGTCGCGTGTAGCGTAGTACTCCTTAAGAGCGTCCTCGATAACCGAGCCGAGAGCCTTTTGCTCAATCTCAATCTCGCTGAGACGGGTGAGGAAGGTGGTGTGACGGCAGTGGTCAGACCAGTAGGTGTCGATAACGCGCAGCTCGGTAACGCTCGGGTCGCGGTGCTCGGTATCTCTGAAATAATCACGACAGAATTTGAGGTCGGCAAGCGTCATCGCAAAGCCCATTGAGCCGTAATACTCTGCCATTTCGTCGTCGTTCCAGGTAATAAAGCCCTCAACACGCTTTACGTCCTCGGGAACGGGAGTTTCCATATCCAAGGTTTCGGGCTTGTCGAGAGAAGCCAGACGGCTCTCTACGGGGTTGATGAGGTAGTCCTCAATCTTTTTCTGGTCGTCGTCGGTGAGCTCGCCCTTAAGCGCAACTACCCTCGCGGTCAGAACCTTGCACCTCTCGCCCTGAGTGAGGAGCTGAATGCACTGCTCAGCGGAGTCGCCGCGCTGGTCGTACTGACCGGGCAGGTACTCCATCGCGAAAACTCTCCAGCCGTCCTCTACAGGCAGGGTTTCCTCATAAATAACATCCGCGTTGGGCTCGGAGAGCACGATTGACTTTGCCTTGTCGTACTCGTCCTTGGTAAGTCCCTCAATATCGTAGCGGACGATGAAGCGCAAATCCGTTACGTTCCTCATGCCGAGGTTGTGGCGGATATCCCACAAGGTCTGCTTTGCAACGACATTGAAGCCCTCGCGTTTTTCAACAAAAATTCTGATTACGTCTGACATTAAATCAGCCTCCCAAAATAATCATAGTCAAGGTTATTCTATCATATTTTAATAGCTTTATTTTTCGCTTACGGCAAAATATATGAATTATCTGCGCAGCAAAAAACTGACGTCCCTAATCGGAACGTCAGCAGTTTTATTGATTTAATAAAAATTCGTAGTAGTCCTTGAAAGAGCCGTTGCGGTACACCGAAATATCCTTGTTTTTGCGGTTGATAAGGCAATCGGTGATAAGGAAGGTGTTGAAGCCGAGGCGCGAGGCGCACATATCCTCGTCTACGTCGTTGCCTGTCATAAGGCTTTCCTCGGGCTTGATACCGCAAAATGAGCAGATATCGGCGTAGTAGTTTAGGTTCGGCTTGCAACTTGAACAGTTGTCATACACGGTGATGTACTCAAAGTCGTTCGGATTAAGCCCTGCCCACTCAATGCGGCGGTAGGTTGCCGCCTTGGGGAAAATCGGGTTTGTCGCGACAATCAGCCTTACTCCCCTGCTCTTCAACAAATCAATGGTTTTCTTAGCGTAGGGGGTAAAGCCCGTGCCCTTTTTCGCCTCGATAAATTCGTTGCGGTAGAAGTCGTCAAAATCATCGGAAAACACACGCATATCGCGGTTACAAACCGTGTTCATTGTCTTCCAGAAAATCTCGGAATTAAGCCTCATACCGTCGTTTCTCGCCATAGCGCCCGCGCCGTTCCAAACAGCCTTTACGAGCGTTTTTGCGTCAACGCCGGTTTCGGGCACAAAGCGCCTGCACAAAGCCTGCAAATAAAGCTCTGTGAACTTGCGCATATCCATCGGCAGCAAAGTGCCGTCTAAATCGAACAAATAATTTTTGTACATTTCCACACCCTCTGATTTATAATTATATCTTATATATAATGAAATTGCAAGTTGAAATTATTTCATCACTGCGATATAATTAGAACGGTGATATTATGAAAATTGTTATAACCGACGCGCAGACTGTTTTTGACGAAATTGTCACTGCCGCTCCCATTTACGGGCTGGGCGAGACAAAGGAATTCGGTCTGCTGAAATATGACGACGTTGCCGGGAGCATTAAGGACGCCGAGGTTATCCTCTGCAACAAAACCGTGCTCGATAAAAACAGCCTGCGCCTTGCGAAAAACTTAAAATATATCGGGCTGTTCGCGACAGGCTACAACAACATCGACATCGAATACTGCCGTGAAAACGGAATTGCCGTGTGCAACGCAGGCTCTTACTCCACAAACGCCGTGGCTCAGCACACCTTTGCGCTGATTTTGGAGCACTTTAACAACACCGCGAAGTACGGAAAATACGTAAGCGACGGCAAATGGAAGCGCAGCAAGACCTTCTCGCCGTTTGTTTATCCGCTCAATGAGCTTGCAGGCAAGACAATCGGCATTGTCGGGCTCGGAAGTATCGGCACGGCGGTTGCGAAAATCGCGAACGCATTTGAGATGAAGGTTATCGCGTACAACCGCAGTCAGAAAAATGTTGAGGGCGTTACTCAGACAGACCTCGATACCCTGCTGAGGGAGAGCGACATTGTGACGGTGCACTGTCCGCTGAATGATGACAGCCAAAATATGTTTGACAAAGCAGCGTTTGAAAAGATGAAACGCTCCGCGCTGTTCGTCAACACCGCGAGGGGCGGAGTTATGGTCGAGCAGGATTTGTACCACGCGCTTAAAGACGGCAAAATCGGCGGAGCGTGCATTGATACGCTCGCGGTTGAGCCGATGGTCGAGGACTGCATACTGATGGACGCGCCAAACTGCATTATCACTCCGCACATCGCCTGGGCGCCCGTTGAGACAAGGCAAAGGCTGATTGACATTGTGGTGGAGAACATAAAGAGCTTTTACCGCGGAGAGAGATTGAACCGCGTTGTTTAATGGATAATTGACAATGGATAGTGGATAATTAAGGGTGGGCTCTGCCCACACCCGAATTAATTGTAATGCAGTGCGTTTGAAAAAGTGAGATTCGCACCATAGTAATTCAATCGGGAACTAAACGTTTCGGCAAAGCTAACCTATCTCCCCGACCAAAATTATCAATTTTCCATTATCAATTTTCAATTAAAATAAAAATCAGGCTGCCAACCAAACGGTTGACAGCCTTACTTATTGCTTATTAATTATTCCTCGCTTGCCGAGCTTTCGTCAACGGCGGTGTCGGACTTTTTCGCGTCGCTTGCAAAGAGCTTAACGAGGGTGGCGTTGTCCGCCTCGCCTGTCTCCTTGATTCCGCTTGCCTTCTGGAACGCGCTGACAGCCTTCTTAGAGATTTCACCGAAGTAGCCTGTGATATTCTCCTTGTCGCTCACGTAGCCGAGGTCGAAAAGTCTCTGCTGCATAGCCTTAACGTCGTCGTTGTCGTCCTCTTCCTTAAGGCTCAAATCCTTGAGGTCAATCTTGTATTTATCCGCAACCGATGTTGCCGCCGCAGGCTGTGTTGCCGCCTGAGTTGCGGCAGTCTGAGCCGCCGCTTGGGTAGCGGCTTCGGTAGCCGCCTGAGTAGCAGCCTGGGTTTCGGCAGGTTTGGTCTCGGTCTGCTGAGTAGGCTCTGCAGCCTTTTGAGCCTTTGCAAGCTCCGGATGGATAAAGCCAATCATCTTCTCGAGAGTTTCGAGAGAGGTAAGTCCCTGACGGCTCATTTCATCCTTTGTAATCTGCATTGTCTTGCCGCCTGTAACAGCCGCGAGCTTTGAGAGCACGGGATCTGCCTGAACAGCCTTGAGCGTGTTGTCGTCGGCATAGAAAATGTACTTGGGATTTGCAACCTTTAATGTGTTAACGTCAACCTTGTTTTCATCAATGTTGACAGCTACGTTAACCGAACCTGTATAGCCGAGGAGCATATCGCCGTAGGTGCCGCTTGTCATCAGTCTAAGTCCGCCCTGCTCATAGTAGAGGTAGCAAACCGTATCGAGAGCCGTAGCGTTTTTTGCGGAAGCCTCGCTCTTTCTATCCTCCATCGCCGAGATTAGCTTGTCATAGGACGAAGCCGCTTTTGCGTCGCCGTCGTCGTTACCGCCGAGGATTTTACCGATTGTGTGGTAGTTTGTCTCGAGCTGCTTGGGAGTTTCGGCAACAGACATCTCAATAACAGCAATTCCTTCCTTTTCAAGGCTCTGCTCAAAATCGTCGTTCAAGCCCTCGTTGGCGAAAACAACCGTCGCGCCAGAGTCGATGATATCCTGAACGCTCGGGCTTACCGCAGAACCCATAACGGGAGCGACTTCGAGGTACTTTTGGTCAACCTCGCGGCTTCTGCCGACAATCTTAACGTCGTAGCCCATATACGAGATAATATCAGCCGAATTCGGGTCGAGCACAACAATGCTCTTGGGCTCTTTATCAATGGTCAAATTGGCAATCTTTACCGGGTAATTTTTGTCGCCGCAGCCCGAAAGCGAAAGCGCAGTGCCGAGCACTAAAACGGCGCAAAGAATACCTGCAATCAGTTTTTTCATAATAATCCTCCGTAGTAACAAGTGAATTTATATCAGCACAGCAGGGACTCTACATACTGCTTTGCGCAGCGCGGAGACCTTCCGCCCCTTGACAGGGCAAAGCGTTCCGCTCCCATTGCGAGCTCGTCCTCTGACATATCAAGTCCGCGTTCCTTGGCAAGCGCGCAGACAATGCCGATAAATTCTTTTTTATCCGGAACGGTGTAGCACACCGCCAAACCAAACCTGTCGGAAAGCGACAGGGTTTCCTGCATATTATCCCTCGTGTTTACGTCGTCAACCTCAAAGCTGCGGTCGGAAAGCCTTTCCTTGACAAGGTGCCTGCGGTTTGAGGTGGCGTAAATCAGGGCGTTATCGGGACGGGCGGAAAGTCCGCCCTCGAGCACCGCCTTAAGCGCGGTATAGCTCTGATCCTGATGTTGGAACGACAAGTCGTCGATAAAGATTATAAACTTCATCGGCAGAGCGGCGATTTTGTCAACCAAAAGCGGAAAGTCAATCAGCCGTTCCTTGGGGATTTCGACAATCCTCAGGCCGTCCTTCCTAAAGCAGTTCGCAACCGCCTTGACGGTCGAGCTTTTGCCTGTGCCCATATCGCCGTAGAGCAGGCAGTTGTTGCAGCTTCTTCCCTCGATAAACGCGACGGTGTTGTCAATAACCTTTTGGCGCTGGCGTTCATAGCCGGTAAAATCGTCGATTGAGATTGTGTCGTGATGAGCGACCGGCTGAATATCGCCGCCGCGCCATACAAACGCCTTGTAACGCGCGAACATTCCGCAGCCGTTTTCGCGGTACCACTTCGCGATTTTATCGAGCGAGCCGTCGAACATTTTGAAGCTCTCGGCGCAGTCGCCGCACTTCCACTTTGGCAGGGTACCGGCAATCTCCGCGATTTCGTCAAAATAAGCGTATGAGCTCAGCACCTCGTCGGCGCTGAGGTTTGCCGCGGACAAAATCGCCTCGCAGTCGTGCTTAACCGCCGAGAGTACGCCTTCGGGAAGCTTGTTTTGAGTTCCGCCTGCCGCGGCTCTGGTAAAGCAGTTGTCGTCAAAAAGCGCCGCCTCGGTTAAGGCGTAGGCAAGGCTGTCGAGACAGCCGCGCTCCGAGATAAGCGAGATAAATCCGCCGTAGGCGCTCAAAAACTCCTCCGGCTTTTTATCCGCCGAGCACAAAAGCCTGAAAAAAGCCCTCGGCACGGAGCGGTTCATTATCCCCCTGAAAATCGACAGAGCCGATAAGCCGAGCTTTGTCTTAATAAGATTATTCATAAAATCTGTCCTTAAACTAATTCACCCTATATTTTACCCTTTTTTATCGGGATAGTCAAGGTTTTACACAAACAAAAGGCAAGCCGTTACAGCTTGCCTTTTTATAATTATTGGTTAAAAATCAATCTCGTCAAGATTTGTGTCGTCCGAAACAAGCACGGGCTTGTTGCTTTCGAGCTTGACGTTCGCGTATCTCTGCATACCTGTGCCGGCAGGGATAAGCTTACCGATGATAACGTTCTCTTTAAGTCCGACAAGCGAGTCCACCTTGCCCTTGATAGCGGCGTCGGTGAGAACCCTTGTGGTCTCCTGGAACGAAGCGGCTGACATAAAGCTGTCGGTTGCGAGCGCAGCCTTGGTAATACCGAGGAGCTGCTGGGTGAAGGTCGCCTCTCTGAGGCCCTCCTCGCCTGCCGCAATACGCTTTTTAATCTGCTCGTTCTCGTAGAGCACGTCGTTCTTGTCGTAGGTCTGGCCTGACATAAAGCCTGTATCTCCGGCGTCGTCAACCTTAACCTTGCGCATCATCTGGCGTACAATTACCTCGATGTGCTTGTCGTTGATTTCAACACCCTGGAGACGGTAGGTCTTTTGAACTTCCGAGATAAGGTAGTTCATAACCGCGTCGGGACCGAGAATATCAAGGATATCGTGGGGGTTAACCGAACCGTCGGTGATTGTGTCACCCTTGCGGATTTGGTCGCCCTCCATAACCTTTACGCGGAAGCCGAAGGGGATAAGATATGTCTTTTCCTCGCCTGTATCCTTGTTGAAGATAACCGCGTGACGGGCGTTTTTGATTTCCTCAAACCTTACCTCACCGTCGATTTCACTGATGATAGCGAGGCTCTTCGGCTTTCTCGCCTCAAACAGCTCCTCAACACGCGGAAGACCCTGAGTGATATCCTCAGCGTTCGCAACACCGCCGGTGTGGAAGGTTCTCATTGTAAGCTGTGTACCGGGCTCACCGATTGACTGAGCCGCGATAATGCCGACTGCCTCGCCGACTGTAACGGGCTGGCGGTTGGCAAGGTTAGCGCCGTAGCACTTGCGGCAAGCGCCGTGCTTTGCGCGGCAGGAGAGTACCGAACGGATTTTTACGCTCTGTACGCCTGAATTTACGATAGTTTCAGCCTCTGCCTCGCCCATCATAACGTCCTTTGAAACGAGCACGTTGCCGTTTTCGTCGCAGAAGTCGTCGAGCAGATAACGTCCGACAAGACGCTCGCTGAGCGGCTCGATAACCGACTTGGGATCGGACTCAATCGCTCTGATGTCGAAGATTTCGAGGCCTTCGGTAGTACCGCAGTCCTCCTCGCGGATGATAACCTCCTGCGATACGTCAACCAGACGGCGGGTAAGATAACCCGAGTCGGCTGTACGCAGCGCGGTATCGGCAAGACCTTTACGCGCACCACGCGATGAAATAAAGTATTCGAGAATGTTAAGACCTTCACGGTAGTTAGCACGGATAGGAATTTCGATTGTCTTACCCGAGGTGTTGGCGATAAGTCCGCGCATACCCGCGAGCTGACGAATCTGGCTGATACTACCACGCGCACCGGAATCCGCCATCATAAAGATGGGGTTGTAGCGGTCGAGGTTGCCCTGCAGAGCCGCGGTAACGTCGTTTGTAGCCTGGTTCCAGATGTTGAGGATAGCCTCGTAACGCTCCTCGTCGGAACGCAGACCCATCATAAACTGGTTGCGGATCTCGTCAATCTTAGTCTCAGCCTCGGCGATAATCTCCTTCTTCTCGGGCGGGATAACCGCGTCGCAAACCGCAACGGTGATCGCACCCTTGGTGGAGTACTTATAGCCCTGAGCCTTGATATCGTCAAGCAGACGGCTGGTTCTTGCGGTGCCGTGCTTCTTGATGCACTTGTCGATAATCTTTTTAAGTCCGCCCTTCTTAACAAGGAAGTCTACCTCGAACTTAAACATATTTTCGGGAATACTTCTGTCTACAAAGCCCAAATCCTGGGGAATGGGGTTGTTGAAGATGATTTTACCGATTGTGGTGTCCACAAGCGCACTGCACATCTCGCCGTTGATTTCCATTTCGCGGCGAACCTTAATCTTGGAGTGAAGCTCGATAACACCGGTCTGGTACGCCATCATAACCTCGTCGATGTTGCGGAACACCTTGCCCTCGCCCTTTTCGCCGTCCTTGTCAAGAGTAAGGTAGTAAGAGCCGAGGATCATATCCTGGGTAGGAACGGCAACAGGCTGGCCGTCTGACGGCTTAAGCAGGTTGCCTGCCGCAAGCATGAGGAAGCGTGCCTCTGCCTGCGCCTCTGCGGAAAGCGGTACGTGAACCGCCATCTGGTCGCCGTCGAAGTCGGCGTTAAACGCGGTACATACAAGCGGATGGAGCTTAATCGCTCTGCCCTCTACAAGCACGGGCTCAAACGCCTGGATACCGAGACGGTGAAGGGTTGGCGCACGGTTGAGCATTACTGGGTGTCCCTTGATTACAACCTCAAGAGCGTCCCAAACGTTTTCCTTTGCACGCTCAACAGCCTTACGCGCCGATTTAATATTCTGTTCAGCCTTAGTCTCGACAAGACGCTTCATAACGAAGGGCTTGAACAGCTCAAGAGCCATCTCCTTGGGGAGACCGCACTGGTACATTTTAAGCTCAGGGCCTACAACGATAACCGAACGTCCCGAGTAGTCAACACGCTTACCGAGCAGGTTCTGACGGAAACGTCCCTGCTTACCCTTAAGCATATCGGAAAGCGACTTGAGAGCGCGGTTGTTTGGACCTGTAACGGGGCGTCCGCGTCTGCCGTTGTCGATGAGGGCGTCTACGGACTCCTGAAGCATACGCTTCTCGTTGCGGATGATGATTTCAGGCGCATTGAGCTCGAGAAGCTTTTTAAGACGGTTGTTTCTGTTGATAACTCTGCGGTACAAATCGTTGAGGTCGGAGGTTGCGAAACGTCCGCCGTCGAGCTGAACCATAGGACGGATATCCGGCGGAATTACCGGAACAACGTCGAGAATCATCCACTCGGGACGGTTGCCCGAAAGGCGGAAGCTCTCTACAACGTCGAGCCTCTTTAACAGGCGGATTCTCTTCTGTCCCGAAGCCGCCTCGAGCTCCTCTTTAAGCTCTGCCGAGAGTGAATCAAGGTCGATTTCGGAGAGAAGCTCCTTGATTGACTCGGCGCCCATGCCTGCCTTAAAGTCGTCCTCGTACTTTTCGCGCATATCGTTGTACTCGGCCTCGTTAAGGCACTGATATTTTGAGAGATCGCGGCAGTCGCCGGGATCGGTTACTATATACTGTGAGAAATAGAGCACGTTCTCCAAAGCCTTGGGAGAAATGTCCAGCATAAGGGCGATTCTTGACGGAATACCCTTGAAATACCAGATGTGCGATACGGGAGCGGCGAGCTCAATGTGGCCCATGCGCTCGCGTCTTACCTTGGCTCTTGTAACTTCAACGCCGCAGCGGTCGCAGATTTTGCCCTTAAAGCGGATTCTCTTGTACTTTCCGCAGTGGCACTCCCAGTCCTTTGTAGGTCCGAAAATACGCTCGCAGAATAGTCCCTCGCGCTCGGGCTTTAATGTGCGGTAGTTAATGGTTTCGGGCTTGGTTACCTCGCCGTACGACCATTCTCTGATCTGCTCGGGGGAAGCAAGACCGATTTTAATTGAATCAAAAACATTGTTGTCTATCATTTTACTTCCTCCTTATTAAAGTTCGTCCGAACCAAAGTCGTCAAAATCAAATACGTTGTCGTCGTCATCCTCTTCGTCAGCGAGAGAATCGTCGAACATATTGCCTTCTTCTCCGCCTTCATCAAGGGTGTAGCCGTCCATCGAGGTCATTACGCTGTCCTCTTCAAACTCGGTAGAAGCCGCGTCGGCGATGTCCTCGTCCTCCTCAAACTTCTGCTTGATGTCGATTTCCTCGCCCTGCTGGTCGAGTACGCGAACGTCGAGCGAGAGCGACTGGAGCTCCTTGATAAGAACTCTGAACGACTCGGGAATTCCCGGAGCAGGGATGTTCTGACCTTTGACGATTGCTTCGTATGTCTTAACACGGCCCACAACGTCGTCCGACTTAACCGTCAGGATTTCCTGAAGTGTATAAGCCGCGCCGTAAGCCTCGAGAGCCCAAACTTCCATCTCGCCGAAACGCTGTCCGCCGAACTGAGCCTTACCGCCCAGAGGCTGCTGTGTAACAAGTGAGTACGGGCCTGTGCTTCTCGCGTGAATTTTCTCGTCAACGAGGTGATGCAGCTTGAGGTAGTACATATAGCCGACGGTTACGGGGTTGTCAAAGCGTTCGCCGGTTCTTCCGTCGATAAGCCATGTCTTACCGTCCTCGCTGTAGCCTGCGTCCTTAAGAGCGGCAAAAATATCCTGCTCATGAGCGCCGTCGAATACCGGCGTCATAATCTTCCAGCCAAGCGCCTTTGCCGCGTAGCCGAGGTGAACCTCGAGCACCTGACCGATGTTCATACGTGAAGGTACGCCCAAGGGGTTGAGCACGATGTCGAGCGGAGTACCGTCGGGCAGGAAGGGCATATCCTCAACGGGGAGAATACGCGAAACAACACCCTTGTTACCGTGGCGGCCAGCCATCTTGTCGCCTACGCTGATTTTGCGCTTTAAGGCGAGGTAAACTCTTACTACCTTGTTAACGCCGGGCTGCAGCTCGTTGCGGCTGTCGGCGCGTGTGAATACCTTAACGTCAACTACGGTTCCGCACTCGCCGTGGGGAACGCGCAGGGAGGTATCACGAACCTCTCTTGCCTTTTCACCGAAGATTGCGCGGAGCAGTCTTTCCTCGGCGGTAAGCTCGGTTTCTCCCTTGGGAGTTACCTTACCTACAAGAATATCGCCTGCCTTAACCTCGGAGCCGATTTGGATAATACCGTCCTCGTCGAGGTATTTGAGCACGTCCTCGCCGACGTTGGGGATATCGCGTGTGATTTCCTCAGGTCCGAGCTTGGTGTCGCGTGCTTCGGTGTCGTATTCTTCAATATGGATAGATGTGTATACATCGTCACGAACGATTTTTTCGTTGAGCAGTACGGCGTCCTCGTAGTTGTAACCTTCCCAGGTCATAAAGCCGATGAGGGCGTTTTTACCGAGGGCGATTTCGCCGTTATCGGTAGCCGGACCGTCTGCGAGAACCTCGCCCTTCTTAAAGCGCTGGCCTCTCTCGACAATCGGGCGCTGGTTGAAGCAGGTGCCCTGGTTTGAGCGCAGGAACTTGATAACCTCAAAGTCCTGAACCCTGCCGCTGTCGTACTGAACGCGGATGTTGCGCGCGTCAACGCTCATAACAACGCCGTCCTCCTCGGCGAGGATACATACGCCTGAGTCGGTACCTGCCTTGTACTCCATACCGGTACCTACAATAGGAGCCTCGGAACGGAGAAGCGGAACAGCCTGACGCTGCATGTTCGCGCCCATGAGGGCACGGTTTGCGTCGTCGTTTTCAAGGAACGGAATCATCGCCGTAGCGACGGAAACAACCATCTTAGGCGATACGTCCATATAGTCAAAGCGGCTTGCAGGAAGCTCCACGAACTCGTCGCGGTAACGTCCTACAACTCTTTTGTGAACAAATCTGCCGTTTTCGTCGAGGGGCTCGTTAGCCTGGGCAACGTAGTAGTTATCCTCAACGTCCGCGGTCATATAAACAACCTCGTCGGTAACAACGCCGGTTTCCTTGTCGATTTTGCGGAAGGGAGCCTCTACAAAACCGTACTTGTTGATCTTCGCGAAGGAAGCGAGGTACGAGATAAGACCGATGTTAGGTCCTTCAGGAGTCTCGATAGGACACATACGTCCGTAGTGGGTGTAGTGTACGTCACGAACCTCAAATCCTGCGCGGTCACGCGACAGACCGCCGGGGCCCAGCGCTGACAGACGGCGCTTGTGGGTAAGCTCCGCGAGGGGGTTTGTCTGATCCATAAACTGCGACAGAGGGGAAGAACCGAAGAACTCCTTGATTGCCGCGGTTACGGGACGGATATTGATAAGCGAGTTAGGCGAGAGCGAATCCATATCCTGAGACTGGGTTGTCATTCTCTCCCTTACCACTCTTTCAAGTCTTGAAAAACCAATTCTAAACTGGTTCTGGAGAAGCTCGCCTACGCAGCGGATACGTCTGTTACCGAGGTTATCAATGTCGTCGGTGTTGCCGATACCCTTTGCAACGCAGTTGAGGTAGTTGATTGTAGCAAAGATGTCCTCAACGGTGATGTGGTTGGGAACAAGCTCCGCGGCGCGGTCGGTGAGCATTTCCTTGAGCTGCTCCTCATTCTCGGCGGAATCGAGAATTTCGCAGAGAATGTCAAAGCGGACGTTCTCCTTGATGCCGCACTCTGCCTCGGCGTCAAAGTCAACGTAGCAGCCGATGTCTACCATACCGTTAGAGATAATCTTAACGGTCTCGCCCTCGGAGTTCTTTACATAAGCTACGTTTACGCCGGCGTTCTCTATCTCGAGAGCCTTCTCCTTTGAGATTTTCTCGTCTCTGAGCGCCATAACCTCGCCTGTGCGCGGATTTGCGAGCGGCTCGGCAAGGGTGTTGCCTGCAAGGCGGTTTGCGATACCGAGCTTTTTGTTGTATTTATATCTGCCGACTCTTGACATATCGTAACGGTTCTCGTCAAAGAACAGGTTGTTGATATGAGTCTGCGCGCTGTCAACTGTCGGGGGCTCCGAAGGACGGAGCTTTTTGTAAACCTCGATAAGACCTTCCTCAATGTTGTGAGCCTGATCCTTTTCGATAGTCGCCTTCATTCGCTCGTCGTCACCGAAGAAGTCGAGGATTTCGGCGTCGGAACCGAGTCCGAGAGCTCTGATGAAGGATGTTACGGGAAGCTTTCTGTTCTTATCAATACGAACATAGAAAACGTCGTTTATGTCGGTCTCGTACTCGAGCCACGCGCCTCGGTTGGGGATAACGGTGGTGGAGTAGAGCTTTTTACCGGTTTTGTCGTGATCCATCTTGTAATAAACGCCCGGAGAACGAACGAGCTGTGATACAATAACACGCTCCGCGCCGTTGATTACAAAGGTTCCGCTGGGAGTCATCAGCGGGAAGTCGCCCATAAAGACGTTGCTTTCTTTAATTTCGCCGGTGGATTTATTGAGCAGACGGGCGGTAACCCTCAAAGCTGCCGAATATGTGGCGTCTCTTACCTTACACTCAATTACGCTGTAATTGGGGTGCTCGATGTCGAGAGTATAATCAATAAAATCGAGGACAAGGTTGTCCTGATAGTCGGTAATGCCGGAAACGTCCTTAAACACTTCCTCAAGGCCTTCGTTAAGGAACCAATTGTAGGATTCCTTCTGCACCTCGATAAGGTTCGGCATGTCGATAACTTCATCAATCTTGCCAAAGCTCATTCTCTCGGTGTTGCCCAGTTTTACGGGTTTGACATTTACCATTGGCGTTCACTCCTTTTATTTTTTCGACTTCATAAGGATATGTAATGCACGGTGCAAGCCGCAAAAAGCCGCTCAAAAAATATCAATAAAAAACATCTTGACACAGAGAACTTTTTGTGATAATATCCCCTTGTTAAAAGGCTTTTTTTCGGAAAATTTCAAGCCTTTTCGTACATATCCCCATTATGGTACATTTTACTATTCTACGCCTGTTTCGGCAAGTTGTCAAGAGGGTTTTTAAAGGTTTTTAATATAATTTAATACTTTTTTAACAGTTAATGCTCCAAAGGAATTAAAATCCATGGAGCTTAAAATTTCGCCCCAAAAGGAACGCCCGACAGCGTGTAGAGTTTTGAATTGAAAATTGATAATGGAAAATGGAAAATTTCGGGTTATCACAAGGAATGGGTGTTTTTACCCAAATCAAAGATTTGGACAACACCTCAGTTCCGCTCCGATATTTATAATTGCAAACATTATAATTGTATGGTATAATAACTGTCAAATACAGTTATTATACTAAATTTGTATTGCCCGCCCAGTTTGTCGCTTCGCGACAACGGGCGATGGCTGAT